>Ga0209881_1000001_pt1 | contig 256078 bp, 232 predicted proteins | sample PersoiDNA2013193_FD_185804 | JGI IMG/M metagenome (GOLD analysis project Ga0209881, IMG submission 185804) | Permafrost soil microbial communities from the Arctic, to analyse light accelerated degradation of dissolved organic matter (DOM) -... | ecosystem: Environmental > Terrestrial > Soil >... | reverse complement strand
GTAACCTTCGTGAACACCGACTCCCAGTCGACCGAACCGCGCGAATACTGCACCGCGAGCAACATCTGCACATCAGCGGCAGCGACCAGCACTTCGCCAAGCAGCCCTCGCGGGGTCACGGAGAGTCTGACGACATAACCGTCTAAGAGAACCTCGAGACTGCCTGGAGTCACGCGTATCGTGTGCTCGGCGCTTGAAAGCGTGATGGCCAGGCTCTGGGGTACTGACGACACACTAAAACCGAATTGCCTGGCGACAAACCCGATCGGGACGAGTGTCTGTTGAGAGGCCTGATCTGTCACCGGGGGAATAAGCATAGCCACCACGCGACCGTCCACAACCGCCCGCGCACTGCCCGTCGTAAGGACAACCATCGTGCTTCGGGCGCGTGCAGCCGGCGCCGGTGCACATAAGAACATCAATGTTACAACACCACACAACACTTTTCGAGACAAGATCCCAATTCTATGTACCATTTCACGACACCTCCAACACAAACATAGTATAGACGCATATTTTAGACGGCCGAGCCTCTCTACATGTTCCATATCCCCACTTGTCAGAACTTCCCTCCTCAGACCGAGCCGCACAAGGCGCGGCAGGACAGCCGCGCACGCCAGATTTCAACTTTACAGATACGGTTTACGGGATATCATGAATGTATGCTGACAGTGGGTAGTGCAGGGAGGGGAACCTCGGTGAATACTTGTCGTTCTGGGCGCCGACGAGCAATCGCAACGCAGTACCCTGTGCGTCGCGCAGTCGGGCTTGCTGTCGTCGCAGTCCTGCTTCTCATACCGATATCCCGGGTCGATGCCACCTCTCCGGTCGTGCCACCTCCACAGCTGGTGGTCGCCGCGAACATCTACGAACCCTTTGCTTTTCCGCGTGACGGCCATCTGGTCGGATTCGACGTCGATCTTGTGAATCTCATTGCCTCGCTCAACGGCTGGGACGTTCGATACGAAACGACAACCTTTGCGGACGAATTGCTGCGTATCGAGAACGGCACTGTGGATCTGGGCATCGGGTCGATCTTCTGGACAAGTGACCGCGCTCCCCATTTCGCCTTCACCAGTTCATACCTGAACTCCGGCCTCGTCCTTGTCACACCGGTCAACAGTGACATCCGCTACCCACGCGATCTCGGAAGCCATCGTGTTGCCGTCAAGACAGGAACGGCCTCTGATGACTATGTTACCAGCCTGGGCAATCGCTACGGACACCTGCAGGTTCAGCGTTACGTATCACCCGAAGGCGTATTCGCTGCGCTCGCAGAGGGTCAAGCTGACGCCGCCGTTCACGATTACCTCAATGCTCAGTTTCTCATCAGCGACCGCTATCAGGGGGACCTCGTCATCCAGAAGGGGAGCCTGTTCGGCACGTTCCTCAACGGGCGCCGCCCCGTGGCATTCCCAGCAGCCCGGAACATGCTCCCACTCCTGCCTCAGTTCAACGCGACACTGGCGGAAGTGCGGCGCAGTGGCCTGCTGACACAACTGGAGACAAAATGGTTTGGCACCACGATTTCCTTCTACGCCGGCAGCGATCTATGGAAAACCACGTTGCTGGTGCTGGGAGGCATCGCGGTCGTTTTGTTCGCGATCTATTTGTTTGCCTCGCGTGAACGCGCGGCACGCGCCGCCCGTGACCGGGCCGCTTACTATCAGCAGCTGTTTACCGCAGTTCCGGAACCTGCCCTGCTCGTAGACAGTGCTGACGGACAACTGCGCATCGAGGCCGTCAACGGAGCTCTGTGCGCTCTGCTTGCTCGAAAAGACTCTGACCTGCTTGACGCCACGCTGGGGTCCATCATGTTCGTCGGACAAGCGGATGTGTCGAAAACTCTGACGTCTCTAGAGGACCGAAGCCTGACCTCAGCACGGTGGCAGTTTGTCGCATCCGACAGAACTCTCATCCCTGTCGAAGTCATGACATCGAACCTGCCGACTCCCAGCAAACGCGTGCTCATCGTCGCCCGTGACCTGCGAGATCAGTTCAAAGCAGAACAGACGATTCGTGCGGCGTACGAGCAGTACCACGCGCTATTCGATGAAGCTCCCGACCCTATTCTGATCATCAGAGACCGTGCCATTGCACAGGCAAACACCGCCGCAGGGCGAGCGCTTGGCACCGCAACCGAATGGCTGATGGGAAAGATCATTCCCGACATCAGTCCCGCCATGCAACCCGACGGTCGTCCATCGGCCGACGCCATACGCATATTCGAAGACCAGGCGCTTGCCGGACGGGCACAGCGGTTTGACTGGACCTTCGTCAACCATGACGGCCGACAGGTCATCTGTGAGGCTTCCCTGCAGTCCATACCATCTGCCGGGGCTTCGATTGTCCAGGGAATCTTCCGGGATGTCACAGAACAGCGACTCATAGAAGAACGAACTCGGCAGCTGGAAAAAGAGCTCTTGCAATCACAGAAGATGGAAGCCGTCGGCAGACTCGCAGGGGGAATCGCACACGACTTCAACAACATCATGGGCGGGATCATAGGACATGCGTCGCTGCTCAGGGTCGATGCAATGCAAGGGACTGAACTCTGCCAGGGACTAGACACCATTGAACGCGCCGCAAGGCGTGCCGCTGATCTGACGCAACGATTGTTGTCCTTCTCGCGCAACAGCACACCGACCCTCACCGACGTCGACGTCAGCGGAGTCCTGGCGGATACACTCTCAATCGCCATGCCGGGCTTTGACAAACGCACTGTCCTGGTACAGAGCATCTCTCCAGATTTGGCATACGTTCCGGGTGACCGAACACAATTGGAGGAGGTCATCCTGAACCTGGTCATCAATGCCCGCGATGCCATGGGACACCACGACGGCACACTCACGGTCGACGCCTGCAACGTCATCATCGACGGATCCTTCTGCGTCAGCCACGGCGTGCCTGTCCTCCCAGACGGCAGCTACGTACAGATCACGGTGTCAGACACCGGTTGCGGTCTATCACCTGAAGCCAGGGATCACTTGTTCGAACCGTTTTTCACGACACGACCTGAAGGAACCGGGTTGGGACTGTCCATCGTCTGGCGTGTCGTGCATGACCACAAGGGAACCATCACGGTGGCTTCAGTGCCAAACCAGGGAACGACGTTCACGGTATACCTTCCGGCCGTCTCCCGGGCCGAAGCACAGGGAAGGGCTCGCCAAACGCCCGTCTCCGGGTCGCTGCCTCGGTCAGTGCGGGGAGAATCGGTGCTCATTGTGGATGACGAAGATATTGTCCGCAGTGTTGCCGTCAAAGTCCTCTCGGGTCTCGGATATCGCATCACCGATACCGCCGATCCAGTGAACGCGCTCGCCATCTACAAGGATTCATGGCGGTCCATAGACCTCGTCCTGGTCGACATGATGATGCCGCATATGAATGGCAAGGACTTATTCGAGAAGCTTCGCGAGATCAATCCGTCGGTGGCCGCAATCCTGATGTCCGGCTACGATGCGACTGACACTCCTTTCGCCAGCATGGGATTCGTGGCCTTCATCCCGAAACCCTACACGCTTCAGGAGCTGGCCACACGCGTGCGTCAGTCTTTGTCCACTCCGGCCGCTCGGGCGTCCAGCCCGTCGGAGGAACCAACCGTCTGAGAACCGCCTCCGGCGGATGAGTCAGCCACGGCGAATGTTCGCAGGCCCCGGAAGGCGCGGGGGGTAACGAAGATCAGCATCGCCCCCAGAAACACGACGCCAATGACCCCGCTGACGAAGAAGCCCATATTGGCACCAAGGGCATCCGAGATCTTGCCCGCATAGAGCGCGCCGATGGGCGTCGAACCCACGAACACCAGGTTGTAGGCAGCCATAACACGGCCGCGCATGCTGTCCGGTGACTGCATCTGGAGCGCCGTGTTGCACATCGTCGACAAAGCCGCCATACCGAATCCACAGAAGACCAGCAGCAGGCCGGTCACGTAGAAATCCCGCTGAATGCCAATGAGGACCATCGCAACCGCGAGGATGAACCCCGAACCATAGATGTAAGCAGGGGTCGGTTCCAGGCGTGCTCCACCGAGAGACATGAGTACCCCGGCGGCGAGTGCGCCTACTCCCATTGCCGACATCAGTCCCCCGTAGCCATCTGCCTGCAGACCAAGAGTCAGTTTGGCAAAGCTGGGAATCAAGATGTTGAAATTGAGCAGGAACAGGCTGATCATGCCTGCCGTCACTAAGAGGCTTATGATTACTTGATTCCGGGCAATGTACTGGGCGCCTTCGCGCACTTCCTGAGCATAGCTCCCCATCTTGCTCTTGGTCGGCTTGCGGCCTGCTTTCATCAGGAGAAGGCTGATGATGACGGCAATGAAACTGATCGAGTTCAGGGCAAATGTCCAGGGAATGCCCACGATGGCTATCAGGACCCCGCCGATGCCAGGGCCGATAACACGGGCGATGTTGAACATCGTGCTGTTGAGCGCAACAGCATTGACGACGGCAGACCTGTCGTTCACCTGTTCGCCCACAAACGCCTGTCTGGTCGGCCAGTCGATAGCACTGATGAGGCCTGTGACGGCGGCAATAACCAGCACGTGCCAGTACTGCGCATGACTCCCGAATGCTACGACAGCCAGAGCGGCGGCGGCTAGCGCATACATAGTCTGCGTGAACAACAGGATCGAGCGCTTTGGAAAATGATCGATGACCGGTCCAATGAACACCGAGAGGATCAGAGACGGGAGAAACTGGATGCTGATCAGCAGCCCGAGCTTGAGGGGTGAGTTTGTCAGCTTGAGAACCAGCCAGGACTGTCCGGTGTTCTGGAGCCACGTTCCGACAAGAGATATACTCTGGCCGGCAAACCAGAGCCGATAGTCTTTGGACTCAAAAGCCGGAAGCCGCTTTCGAATGTTCACTCAGTCTCTTCCTTTCGCTAACCGAATTATTTGATGACTACAGTCTACTCTCGCTGTTGTAGAATCATGAACCTACTTCCTCACCATCTGGAGCACGGTCTGGACCGTCAGCGTCGCCGCCAGGATGATCATGACGATCGCCTGCGCCCATACCGCGATGTTCTTGCCCCGGCTGTTGACATATTCGCCCATCAATGACTTGTCATTAATCAGCTTCAGCATGAGGATGAGTATCAGAGGAAGCAGGACACCATTTGCCGCCTGCGAAAACAGCATGATGCCAATGAGCTTGTTCTCCGGTACGAACATAATCGTTCCGGCGCCCAGAACGATAAGAGCCGTATACAGACCATAGAAAAGAGGGGCCTCACGAAATGACTTTCCGACCCCCGATTCCCAGCCAAATGCTTCAGCCACAGAATAGGCCGTCGAGAGTGGAAGGACTCCAGCAGCCATGATCGAGGCGTTGATCAGGCCGACGGCAAAGAGGATCGACGCGTATTTTCCCGCGAGTGGCGCGAGTGCGCCTGCCGCTTCTGCCGCAGTATCGACCCGAACGCCCGCCACAAACAGAGTACTTGCGCACGCGACGACGATGAAAAAGGAGACGAAGTTGGTGAGGAAACTACCAATGTAGGTGTCCAGAATCTCATAGCGATACTGCTTCAGATCGATTGCCTTCTCCGCGACCGAAGACTGCTGGTAGAACTGCATCCAGGGTGCAATCGTGGTTCCTATCGTAGCGATGAACAGCGAGATGAACTCGGGGTTCATCTGAAACGTCGGAACGACAGTAGACTTGGCAACGTCCCCCCAGTTGGGATGTGCCATGAAAGCACTGATGACATAGGTCAAGAACAGGACACAGAACACGAGCAGAACCTTCTCCACGGCGCGATATGACCCCTTGACGACCAGAAGCCAGACTGAAAATGCAACCACTGGAATGGCGATGAAACGGTTCAGACCCAGGATCGAGCTGGCTCCTGCCACTCCAGCGAATTCCCCCATAGTGTTGGCAAGGTTGGTAAACACCAGCAGCAGCATGACGACCATGGTCACACGAATACCGAACCGTTCACGGATCAGGTCTGCCAGTCCCTTGCCTGTAACCACGCCCATGCGGGCACACATCTCCTGGATCATGGCCAGCGTAAACGTAATCAGCAGGAGCATCCACAACATGGAGTACCCGAACCTGGCCCCGATAACACTGTAGGTGGTAATGCCGCCTGCATCGTTGTCGACGTTGCCCGTGATGATACCGGGTCCAAGAACGGCGAGCATAATGGGCAGCGTCAGCGCGAAACGCTGGAACTTGCCCCTGACGCGTTCCCAGATCCGTGCCATGGCTCCAGGCTAGTCCATCGCCTGGTCGAGGACGTCATCGACCGTGACAATACCCTGCAGGACGCCCTCGTGGTCAACAACCGGCAGCGCAAGGTAGCTGTACTTGTCGATGATCTCGGCCACTTTGCCCTTCGGGTCATCCACGAACACTGAAACGGTGCGTTTCTGCATGATGTCGGCCACGGTGGTGCCGGGCTGCGCGACAATCAGCGCCCGCAGCGACAGGACCCCTGCCAGATGCCCATCATCGTCAGTTACGTACAGATAGTAGATGGTCTCCGTGTCTGGAACCTCCCGACGGAGAAGCTCGATGACCTGCTCAGCCGACATCTCCTGTCTGATCTCGAGATAGTCGTTGGTCATGAGGCCACCAGCCGTATCCTCGTCATAGGCCAGCAGTTCACGAACGTCCTGACGTTCTTCCGGATCCATTTCCTGAAGCATCGCCTCCTGCGTTTCAGCCCGCGTGTCCTGCAGGATATCCGCAGCATCATCTGGGTCCATCTCCTCCAGAATGTCGGCTGCACGGGCCACACCGAGCCGTTCCAGGATACTGACCTTGACTTTGTCGTCCTCCAGTTCGGCCAGCGTATCGGCTGCCTGCTCGTCGTTCAGCGCTTTGAACAAAGCGTCGCGCTCATTAAAATCCAGGTCGTCCACGATGTCCGCCAAATCCGAAGGATGCAGTTTCGAAAGTTCTTTCCACGTTGCCCTCACCTGTACGCTGCGAACATCACGCCCGAGGGGCTCTACAAAACTCCAAGGAATCGAGTTCTCGCCAATCTTGTGATGGCGCCCTCGTTCAATGACATGAATGAGCCATGCGAACCCAGCCCTGCGCATGAAGCTCCGGAAACCGGCATCGGCCGCTATAACACGTAGCTGCCCGTGACTTTCCGCCAGCTCGATATCGTTCACACGCACGACCTTGGCACCGTGGATGTCGACAATCTGTTTGTCCAACACATGGTTGAGCAACAGCATAGAGGTATCTTCCAGCTTGAAGTTGGGCTGAAGTTCTGCATCAGCGAGTTTGAGAGTGCACTCTGTGATGCCCAGACCGCGTACGTTGTGCCATGTCACGCGCGTCAAGCCACGCTGTGTCTTGACGAGAACAGCCATGACGACCGGGAACTTCTCACCAGTCGCCACTTCAAGATCAGCTATCGAGCCAACTACGGCTTGCTTTCGATCCAGAACGCGCATGCCAAGAATGTTACTGAGGTAGAACATTGGCGCCTCCTGGGGCAAGAGAATAGTGCAGCGCCTGTATGCTACGCATGATGGCCTGTGGTGTCAAGCGCATGCGTGGAGACGCGGCAATCAGGTCGATGAACGCAGGCGTGGACGGCCTACGGACGGTCGTCGATCTCAACTCCGGAGACGGACGAAATGGCTTCCTCGCCCATGAGCAGAGTCTCAGGAAGAGGTACATGCTCGATGACGTTTTTGCGCCAGTCCACCGTGAACACAAGAACGAGTGAGAGCAAGCCCGCCACCACGTTGCTGACAGTCATACCAATCCAGACGCCACGTGATCCAAGTCTCAGGGCCATGGCAAAAAACCACGCCAATGGCACGCGCAGACCCCATAGCCGAACGAGGTCCAGAATCATGTTGGGAACGTTGTGTCCTGAGCCCTGGAACGCCGACTGGACACCCATCATGAGCCCAAAAAACGGATTGGCCCATAGGAAGATGGACATGAAGAGAATGCCTTCGGCGATGATTTCGGGCTGGCTCGGGATGAACGCCCGAAACACCAGGGGCGTGATGAGGCGCAGAAGAACGCTCGCACCCCCCATCAGGCCGACGATGGCGATCGTTCCCTGCCGCACCACGGCCGTGGCCCGGTCCTTCATGCCGGCGCCCAACGCCTGTCCCACCATCGTAGCTATGCCCACACCCGCCCCGTCGTTGATGAGGGAGGTAATGCTGAACATCCTGTCCCCGATCCCGTAGGCGGACAACGCTATCGTGGCATTGGGGACCCGACCGATGATGCTTGTTAGAACAATGAACCCAAAGGATGTACCGGATGCACCGACTGAGGCGGGAAGGCCGATGCGGAGGATACGCTTGACCCACGCAGTCTCAGGGCGCAGGTCGCGCCAGGTCACTCTCAACCTTCGTCTCCCGGTCATGAGAACCAAGAGCGAGATGACGGCGGACAGCACCTGACACAGGATCGTCGCAAGAGCGGCACCGGCAACGCCCATGCGGGCGAACGGGCCCCACCCGAAAATCATCAGTGGGTCCAGAAGGACATTCAGGCCGACAGTGATCGTATTGATGAGCATCGGCGTCACTGTATCTCCGTAGGCATTCATGATCTGCGCATACACGGCCGAGACAAAGATGGCCGGCATCCCGATGAAGATGATCCGTGTGTAACTTATCGCGTTCGCCGAAATGGACCGGTTTGGAGTCAGTATGGGGAGCAAGATTGGCGACAGCACCACGCCGATGATCGCCACGGCAAATCCAAGCAGGATCGCCAGAGACATGGTCTGACCGGCCGCCTTCTCCGCATCAACCTCGTTGTGCGCTCCCATGAACTGGGAAACAAGAGCCAGACCCGAGGACCCAAATCCGAACGCAAATGCGACGAGAAACCATACAACAGGTCCTGCCACCTGAAGCCCGGCGACTGCTGCCGCATTCTCGGCCTTTGGAAGGTGCCCGACCCAGAACGTGTCGGTCATGTTGTACACCATGTTGAGCAGGGAACTTACCATGATGGGCCAGGACAGCCGGAACATTGTCGCGACGACTGGACCGTGAAGGATCTCCTCGCGCGTGGGTATTCTGGACCGATTGCTCATGTTCTTCTCTTATACCTGTGGTTCAGCTGGGACAGGGAGCAGGTCAGGGGTTTCTCCCCCAAAGACTTCACCTGCAGCAGAGGGAGAGCGTTCAATCACTTTGTGGTGCCAGTCGACCGTTGTAAGAAACACCAGTGCCAGAACAGCCGCAAGGACGTTGCTTATCAGCATGCCAGTCCAGATACCGCGCGATCCCATGTGCAGGGCAAACCCGAAGAACCATGACAGCGGGACGCGAAGACCCCAGAGACGTACGAGCTGCATGATCATGGGCGGCGTGTTGTGCCCTGAACCCTGGAACGCCGACTGGACCCCGTTGACGATGCCGAAGAACGGAATGGAGGGGAGGAACAGGGACATGAACAGGATGCCTTCGTTGATGATCGCCGGCTGTGTCGGAATAAAGGCTCTGAACAACCATGGCGTGAAAACCCTCAGAAGGGTCCCCTCACCCACAAGCATGCCAAACATCAGCGCAGTGCCAGTCCATACGACGCTGTTGGCTCGTTTCCGCAGGTCCCCGCCCAAAGCATGCCCGACCATCGTCGAGATGGCCAGCGACAGACCATCGATGGCAACGAAACTGATGTTGATGAAGCGGTCACCGATGCCATATGCCGAGAGTGCTACTGTAGCGTTGGGCACACGGCCGATGATGCCCATCAGAACCAGAAACCCGAATGACGTCCCGGAGACTCCAATGGAGGCAGGAAGGCCGATCTTGAGAATGCGCCTGTACCAGAACCAGTCTGGAAGAAGGTCGCGCCAGCTGACACGGAGACCATGTCTCCCCCTGAACAGTATGACCAGTGAGATGACTGCGGCGATGGCCTGGCAGACAATGGTGGCCACCGCAGCCCCTGCAACCGTCATGCGCGCGAAGGGCCCCCACCCGAAGATCATGAATGGGTCCAGGACAATATTGATGAGGACGGTCGTCAGATTGACGAGCATGGGCGTGATCGTATCCCCATACGCTGCCATGACCTGGGCGTACGCCACGGCGACGAACTCAAAAGGCATGCCGATGAAGATGATACGCGTGTAGACCGTTCCGGCGCGGGCGACAGCAGGGTCTGAGGTGAGGAGCCTCAGCAGAGCAGGTGAGAAGATGACGCCTGTAACCATGATGAACAGCCCGAAGACAATCGACAGCGAAAGCGTCTTGGCAGCTGCCGTATTAGCTTCCTTCTTCCGATGAGCACCCATGTACTGGGACACGAGCGCCAGCCCTCCGGAGTTGAACCCGAAGGCAAATGCCATGAGGAAGAAAATGACCGGGCCGGCTATCTGAAGTCCGGCGACCGCGGAAGCATTCTCCGACACGGGCAAGTGGCCTACCCAGAAGGTATCGGCCATATTGTACAGATAGTGCAGCAGGCTGGAAATCATCAACGGCCATGCCAGTTTGAACATGGTCCGGATGATGGGTCCCTCGAGTATCTCTCTTCTTGATGCGGTTCTTGCCACGGTCTCCTCCAGACGGTCGGGCACGAACCCGTACCTCGTTTAAACCTCTATTAGTATACCCTTATTCGTACTACGAACAAGAAATGGTACGCATCCCTCATGCAGAAGGGAGGCGCCGTATGGCGCCTCCCGTGGTCAACTCAATCTCGATCGAAGCTAGTGGTTGTAGGGGCCGCTCTTGCTTCCCCTGTGATCGCGCGGGTCACCGTGCCCTCCGCTGGGACGGTGTACTGAACCAGAGCTTCCGCTTGGTCTCGAAGCACCGAAACTTCCACCACGTCTGTCGCCCTGAGGACGCCCCTCTCCGCTTGAAGAACGACCAGAAGCACCAGGGCGAGGTCCCCCACGATGCTCGTTCGGACGAGGACCGCCGGTGCTCTCGGTACCGTCCGGACGGACGAAACGCGGCAGCTCGGTCTTCGCCTTGCCATCCCAGATGCTGTAGGAACCGGTAGCCGCCTTCTCGTGGCTCACCGGCTTGATGTCGGGAGCATAGCGGCTTACAAACTTGCGATGCGGTTCCTCTGTGCCGCGAGGACCTCTGCGATCAGAAGTACCACCGCGCGGAGAAGACTGAAACCTTCGATTGTCCGTACCTGGACGCCCCGTTCCCCGACTCGTTCCTGGCGTGCCGTCGAGTCGCGGCCCCTCCGTCCTGGGACGGTCAGAGTAGGGCCTGTCGGTACGCGGGCGATCTGAATATGGTTTGTCTGTATGTGGACGGTCTGAGGCAGAACGCTCTGTGTGCGGCCTGTCCGATTGCGGGCGGTCAGTACGCGGGCGATCTGAATGCTCACCCTGGGGACGCGGGCGGCTCGTATGCGTCCGATCGTCTCTGGATCCCTCACTCTTCGACGAGCTGGTCTGCCCGGTAGCCCCGTGATGCTCGCCGTGCCACACGTGCCCTTCCTGCCCACGATTGTCCGATCGCTCGCGGCGGTCCGGTCTTTCCTGATCGGCCGCGGCTATAGGCGCCGAAGGAGCCCTGCGCACCTCATGGGTATCTTCTTCTGTCCTGCGACGCCAATGAGCGTCGTCTTCTCCCTCAGGCACGATGTCAAACATCCCGAACCCATGAGAGTTCTTGCCTCCCAGGCCCGACTCATACAGGAACGACAGCAGCTTGGCATCTCCAGTCAACTGGAAACGTCCTGTATAGCCATGCACGGGCGTGTCCTTGAACGAAATGACCGCAAGATGCGGCGTATGGTCGAGACAGCTGATGCTGAACCCATCGCTGGGGGCTTTCTCCTGTGTCCAGGCGTAGTACTTGCGGACGGCATTGTCCAGGACAAGCTTGGCGAACAGCGGGTCGTCGGGCGCAAAGTAGTGTGCGGAGTTGCTGTCCTTGCTCTCGCTCTGGTACACGGTGATGGGGCTGATGGTCCGAATTCGCCATGTGACCAGCCCGTGAGTGGGGATGGTAACCGGGTAGGCAGCGACAACACGTACTGATTGCACAAGGTTCCGCTCGAGGTGAAGGTCATGGGCCTGTTCCAGGCGAGGCACAAGCGCCTCGATGAACTCGGGACTGGGCGACGACAGGTAGAACCAGACAGGTGACGACATCACCAGCTGATAGTGAATGTGTCCGTCCGCTTCAACTCCATCACGCGGGGCGATGTCGATACGCTCCACCGACTTCGCATACAGCTGTGAGAAGGTGAAGAGCTTGAAATGGGCTTCTTCCGTACCCGTCGCGATGCCAGACCACTTGATGTCTTCGGGGATACACGCATTGACAAGCCCCTGCACGTAGGGGTTGTATCCCTGAGGCAAAATGAACTTGTCGAGAGCGCTCTGTACTTCGATCCTGATACGCATAGAAACCTCCACTCAATTCAGAGAACAGACAACCGGAAAGGTGAGCCATTATGGCCATGAAGCGCCCCATCCACTGGGGTGCTCGTTCGAATGTCCTACTGTAGATGTATCATTATAGGGGTTGTCAAGCACGGTGCAACCACAACTTCAAGAGGAAGGGGCAAGACCTGCCTGCAGACGCTTGATGACATACCTGGACCAACTATACTCAGCTCATGAATCTGCGCGCACGGATCCAGAAGCTATTCGACGGTCATACTCCGCGTCTTCAGGCATTGGAGCTTCTGAAGTACATTGGCCCCGGTTTTCTCGTCACCGTTGGTTTTATCGACCCCGGCAACTGGGCGTCGAATGTTGCTGCAGGCTCCCTCTATGGCTACCGCCTCCTGTGGATGGTGACACTGTCGACACTGATGCTCATTCTCCTGCAGCACAATGCCGCCCACCTTGGCATCGTCACCGGTCTGTGCATCTCCGAGGCAGCCACGAAGTTCATGCGTCCCTGGTTCGCCAGCCTTGTTCTCGGCTCGGCCGTTGCCGCCTGCGTCTCCACGGCCCTTGCGGAGATCATGGGAGCCGCCATCGGGCTCAACCTGCTGTTCAAGCTGCCTCTGCGTATCGGCGCAATTCTCGTGTCAGGCGCTGTCATCTGGCTCCTTCTCAGTAACGGCTACCGGCGCATCGAGAAGCTTATCATTGCATTCGTGTCGCTCATAGGGCTTTCCTTCCTGTATGAGTTGTCGCTCGTTCGTATCCCCTGGGCAGAGGTAGCGACCGGGTGGGTTACCCCCGCCATACCCCTGGGCTCCATTCCTGTCATCATGAGTGTCCTCGGCGCCGTCGTCATGCCGCATAACCTCTTCCTGCACAGCGAGATCATCCAGAGCCGCCAGCTGAACCAGAAGGGAACAGACGTCATAGAAAAGCAACTCCGGTTCGAGTTCGTGGACACCCTGAACTCCATGGTGGTCGGCTGGGCCATCAACAGCTCCATGATCATCCTTGCCGCAGCGACCTTCTTTGCCAGCAGAACCGCTGTCACAGAACTTGGACAGGCACAGGCCATGTTGCGGCCCATGCTCGGCCGAGCAGCCGCCATCATCTTCGGTGGAGCACTGCTCATGGCCGGCCTTTCATCTTCAGTTACTGCGGGCATGGCAGGCGGCAGTATTGTTGCGGGCATGTCCGGGGAGCCCTATGATCCGTCGGACAACCACACGCGGCTGGGCATCATGATAACACTGCTTGGGGCTCTGCTGATTGCGCTCATGATCACCAACCCGTTCAAGGGCCTGATCTTCAGCCAGATAGCACTCTCCATTCAGCTACCGTGGACGATCGTCCTGCAGATTCTGCTCACCTCAAACTCGCGCGTGATGGGAAAGTATGTGAACACTATACTCGACCGTGTCCTCCTGTGGACAACGACCGTCATCGTCAGTGGCTTCAACGTGCTTCTCCTGGTCGACACGCTTCGCAATCTCCTTCGCTAGCGGCGGAAGGGGCAGGTCAGAATCTTGCGCTCTTGACAAGACAACCAGCTCGGCTTTAATGAACTTGGCAGAAGGGAAGGGTATCCCTTATCTGGCCATCCCAAGTCGGACCACACGGGAAGAAAGGAGCTGTACTGTGACAAACTCGAAAGCAGAAGCACGCTGGAGAAGGCAGATCGCCGTCGTTCTAGCCATCATTGTGGCGACAGCCTCCTCGGTAGTTCTTGCTCCTGCCCCACGCGTCAGCGCTGGGACATACAACCCTCTCAAGGCCATCCAGTATGCCAACCAGTGGTGGAACAAGCGCAATCCCAAGTTCCAGAGCTACGGCTTCGGTGATTGTGCCAACTTTGTTTCACAGTGCCTTGTTGCAGGCGGCCTCAACCTGCGGGCAAGCTCTTCGGCCGACACCAGGGGAAGCATTGCGCTGTGCAAGAACCTGGACGCTTTCCTGACGAACACCCTCAAAGCAACTGTCTGGAAGACGTCCTCGAGGTCGCGTGCACCGACCGGCCTGCAACCTGGCGATGTCGCCATTTTCGGCAACTGGCTGGGCCTGCGTCACGCCGTGTTTGTCTCGGCCAAGCAGTCAAACGGCCAACCCCTTTTTAACGCCCACACATATGACCGGAAGAGGACAACCCTCGGCTGGCTGTTCAGCGGCTGGACGTACGTGAAGTACTACCACATCGTCAAGTCGCCGATCACCGTTGCAGTGGCTCCCAAGCCTGTAACTCCAGCACAAATAGCCGTTGTGGCCCAGCCTGCCGTGACGACGAGAAGTTCAGTCCCTGCCACAGTTCTCAATCCTCAACCCGAACTGGTCAAACCCGAGAGTCTCACTACAACGCTTGCTGCGTCATTGGTCATGACCACGTCGGCAGTGCTGAACGGAGTCATCAAGCCTGATGGTCAGTTAGCTCTCTGGTTCTTCGAATATGGTGTTTCAGAGATCTATGGCTTCGCCACTGACAAACAGGGGCCACTCCTCGGAAACACGACCTATAATACCAATCTTGCAATCATGGGACTCCAACCAGATACTTTGTATCACACGCGTCTAGTGGAAATCGCACCAGACGGCAGCCTCACAGCAGGATCGGACACCACGTTCCGAACCGCAGCGGTTCCGCGCGCAGCCACAATCGAAAACTGACGACAGGTCAGGAGCGGCCATTCGCTGCTATTCACGATTCTACGTTGTATTCCCTGTCTCGGAAGTACACTGACAGTCGACGCCCCACCACTATGGAAAACGTGGGGAACGTCAGGGGAGGCGACGGCACTATGACAGCGCGAACGTTTACTGTTCACAACAAGAGTGGGTTGCATGCACGTCCTGCTACGTTGTTCGTTCAGACAGCAGCACACTTCAAGTCAAAGATCAGAATCACCCGTGAAGGTCGTACAGTGGATGCCAAGAGTATCCTCGGCGTGCTTTCCCTGGGCGCCGTCAAGAACTCTGTCATCGAGGTGGAGGCTGAAGGAGCTGACGAGACTGGAGCACTCGACACTCTGGAGACTCTGCTGACAACCACCATCGGCGAAGAGGAATGAGCACCCTCAAAGGAATTGCTGCATCAGCAGGCATCGCCATCGGTCGAGTGTATATCTACCGCCCGGACGACGTCATCCTGGATCTCGAATCTCACGACTCCATCTCCGGGGAGGAGAAACTCAAGGCGATCAGTCTGGCAAACGAGAGCGTCCATCATCAGGTCAAAGCGCTGTACACACGTATGAAAGAGCAGGGCAAGAGCAAGGAAGCCGAGATCTTCTCCGCCTATGAGATGTTCCTGGACGACCCGACGTTGCAGGAGGCCATGGAACGGTATGCGCGAGAAGGATACAGCACCGCAGCAGCAGTACACCGTGCCTATGAGGACAGTGCCCAGCTTATGGACAATCTGGCCGACGCCTACTTCCGTGAGCGGGCCAAAGATGTCCGGGATGTTGGGGATCGCGTGGTCCGTGCTCTGTTGGGGATGCCCAAGGCCGACCTGCGCGTCCTGCCGTACCCGGCGATCGTCATTGCGCGTGACCTTGCTCCAGCGGATACCGCATCCGTCGACCGCGAGAATGTGCTGGGCTTTGTGACAGAACAGGGTAGCACAACAAGCCATACGGCCATCCTTGCTCAGGCACTCGGCCTTCCCGCCGTTGTCGGTCTGGGCACAGCGCTTGCAGGCATTGACGAACACGCACGCCTGGGCGTCGACGGAGCCGCCGGAACGGTTGTTCTGGACCCCACCCCCGAGGAGCGCGCGACCCTCGAAGAGCGCGCCCGCGCCCTTGCAGCAGAACAGGATCTCCTGGCTCAGTACAAGGATAAGGAAGTAGCCCTCGGGAACGGCAAGCATATTGAAATTTCTGCCAACATCGGCGGCCCTGCTGACGTCGCCACGGCCCTGCGGTTCGGCGCGGACGGGGTCGGCTTGTATCGCACGGAGTTCCTGTTCCTCGACCGGGACAGCCCACCCACCGAGGAAGAGCAGGTCGAAGCATACCGCTCTGTTCTCACTGCGTTTGGCAGCAAGCCAGTCATCATTCGGACCCTCGATATCGGAGGAGACAAACAAATCCCGTACCTGCACCTGCCCGCCGAGGCCAACCCGTTCCTCGGCGTACGCGCGACCCGTCTTGGCCTGCGCAGACCAACACTGTTCAAGACTCAGCTACGCGCTATTCTGCGGGCGAGCACAGCTGGCACGACGCGAATCATGTACCCGATGATCGCCGTCGCTGAAGAGATCGAACAGGCCAACCTTCTGCTCCAGAGCGTGCGCAAGGAACTGGACGCAAAAGAGATCGCGTATGACCACGACCTCGAGGTCGGCATCATGGTGGAAATCCCATCTGCAGCGCTCGATGCGGAGCGTCTTGCCGACAGTGTCGACTTCTTCTCCATCGGCACCAACGACCTGACACAGTACACCTTTGCCGCCGATCGAACGAACCGCGACCTCAACTATCTGTACCAGCCGCTGCACCCAGCCGTGCTATTACTCATCCGCATGACCATTGAAGCGGCACACGCCCATGGCAAATGGGTGGGCGTCTGTGGTGAACTGGCGGGAGATCCGCAGGCAATCCCTGTTCTTATCGCCATGGGCATCGACGAACTGTCCATGTCCTCCGCAAAGATCCCGCGCGCCAAGCAGATCATCCTGTCCCTCTAGCCTCCTCTCTTCTCGTGAAACAACAACCGGCCCCGTCTTGGCAAAGGGCCGGTTCTGCTACTACCGTGAAACAATGGGGAAAGACCCTCTTCTGTTACACCCGAGCGACGAAGAAGACGCGGGGCTCAGACTCCGGGTCGGCAAGAGGTACGGTCAAGTCTGCGGCACGCGCCTGGTAGACCGCACTGAACCCGACCTCCAGCAGCGCCGTGGTCACCTCTCGCACCGACCAGGCGTTTTCCACGAATGTCTCGTCGAAGCGAAGCCAGCCGCCCGACTCCTGCCGGACAAATCCGGAGATCTTGATGCGCCCTTGGCGATTGCCTTCGTCGTACATGCCGCGGTTGATGACCATCGCATCCAGGGCGTCCTCTACGGTCACATTGTTCCAGCGTCGCAGTCCCATCACCGTATTGAGATCAAACGCAAACAGGCCTCCCGGCAGCAGACACTGGTGCACACAGGCGAAACAGGACAGCAAGGCGTCGATGCCAGACAGGTGGTTGAGGGCGTCGAACGTCGACACGGCAAACCCAAACCGCGAGGACAGCGAGAAGTCAGCTGCGTCACCCTGGACAAAGGACACCTCGCCGGAGGATACGAACGAAGCGCAGTTGATGCGCGCATGGGCTAGCATGGGTTCCGAATTGTCCAGACCCGTCATGACATACCCCGCCTGCAGGAACTGCAGTGCCAGCTGCCCAGTGCCACAGCAGACGTCGAGCAGCGACCGCTCGCCGTGGGGACAGACCTGTTCGTACAAGGTCCGCAGCCTCGGCCCGACCAGCGTCACGAACCCCGTCCATCGTTGGTTGTATGCCTGTGCAAATGGTGCCGTATAGGACGAATCCATACAAACCTCCCACCAGTGCGCTTTGAGCCAATCTATCACCAGCACGCCCCGGGGTCAACAACGATAACGCCGGCAGGCCGGTCTGTCTGAGGCACAAGGGGTCGGCCACAAATGACGACAGCGCCCCTCCATCTGGAGGGGCGCTGTGAGCAAATACGACCTGTCCCCAATGTTACAGAGTGTTACAGGGTTAGGCTATCACGCTCCACTGCGACGGCTTGACCTCATCGCCGAACGCCTTCTGTGCTTCCAGCAAACGTGCCCGCTGGGCCTCGAGCTCGGTGAACAGGACCTCGGGGGTATCGTGTGTGCTGTTCTTCCAGCTCTCGATGACGCGGTCGATCTTGCTCAGGTTCTCGGGGATACGGAGTGAGAACTCGGCCTCGTACTCCTCATGCGTGTACTCGCGACCAATGATGTTCTTGAACAGCGGGACAAGGTCCTGGTATTCCGGGATCCAGCCCGTCGCGGTCTTGATGGCCTTGACGTCACCGTTGCAACGCAGCTCCATCCACTTGTACCAGACCTTCTTGTCATTCTTGCCGTTGAGGAACTTGCCGTCGCGGCTCTTCAGGAAGTAGTTGACGCCGAAGATCTTTGGCAGCCGCTTGGCCCCTTTGGCGAAATCGACGTTGATCTGCAGATACTTGCCCAGCGGGATAGACAGGAAATCCAGGTTTGACATCGGATTGTGCTGACGCACGCCTGCCTTGCCAATCGTTGCAGCTGTCGTTTCGGACTCGATAGAAGCGCCAAAGGCGACGACGCCATTGGCCCAGTCGATAGACTCCTGTACCGGGACCCAGGTGTCCGAATCGCGACCGCCGTAGACATATGCGCTGACCTCGACACCGTCAGGATCGTCCGCGTTCTTGTCCAGGTTCTCAAGCATGCCCAGGCCCAGCGTGAAGCGGGCATTTGCGTGAGAAGCGGGCACGGGCTTGCCATCCTTGTCGACCTTGCCCGGGGTCCACTCGCCCTTGAAGTTGACGCCGTGCTCAGGGACTGCTGCGTCCTTGCCCTCCCAGTATACCCCGCCGTCATCCGTCCTGAGGACGTTGCTGAAAATGACTTGATGGCCGGGCGCATGAAGTGCCTTCCACTGGATAGGATCGTCCTTGCTGTTGACGCCCAGGATGATGCCAAACATGCCGTGCTCGCAATTGACTGCACGCACGACGCCGTCGATCTTGCGGAGATAGGCGATGTCGTCGCCAACGATGCTCTCACCGTCCAGCATAGCGGTCGAGGTCTTGCCACACATCGAGGGGAACGCTCCTGTAAAATAGGTGACGCGACCATGAGGCCCGTGGATACCCATAACCAGCATGTGCTCGCACAACCAGCCCTCCTGAGACCCGCGGTGGATAGCGAGGCGCATGGCCATCTTCTTCATGCCCAGCGTGTTGCCGGCATACTGTGTGTTGGCACTGTAGACAGTATCGTCCTTGAGGTCGATGTAGATGCGGCGCTTGTCGATGTTCTTCGTCGTCTTGCTCTCGGTCAGCTCGCCCTCAGAATGCACGAACTTGAAGAAGTGTGCCTGCTCACCCTGGCGGATAAACTCCTCATAGCCGGGCCGATACAGCAACTTCTCCGAATGTGCGACGTACGGGCTGTCGGTAAGTTGAACTGCGGGGATAGCGAACTCAGACCCGTTCGGCCCCAGCGTAGCAAAGACGATCAACATCTGGCGTCCGCGCATGATACCGCTCATGACCTCGCCTATGTCTTTGAGACCCTCGGTGCGGTCACGCGTGGAGATCTGGGGACCCATCTCTTCGCCCGGATCAACCAGGATGTTTGTGTGCTCCTTGTCGCGGCCCTGGTCCAGAGGAGAATCGAAGTGAAGCGTATGACCATTCATTGCCAGGCGCTGCTCCTCACCATTGTGGATGGCCTTTTCGCTGATGTAGGAGAGATCCCCGGTCGAGTCATCACAGACGAAGACATTCGCTGGATCGAGCAACTTGATGAAGTGGGCAGTGAAATCGTACAGCTTCCCATTCGAGATCTTGCTGAGCTTCGCGTACTGCTCCCCACCGAGCCGTTCCTGCAGAAACTTGGCGACGTTTTCATCCATGCATACACCTCCATCGATGCTGGCCATGCGGCCGTTTTTTGTTACGTGGACATTCTACACCATTGTGAGCGAACGAACAGGCGGCGAGGACAGGTGAAAGTCTGGAAACGACTTCAAATCCAGCGTTTTTGCCTGTAATACCTGAGGAGGAAGATGACCACGACGACCATGATCACCCAGACGAACAAGTAGCCATACCTCCACTCGATCTCCGGGAAGTTGCGGAAGTTCATGCCGTACAGGCCGACGATGAACGTCAGGGGCACGAAGATGGTCGAGATGATCGTCAGCGTTTTCATGATGTCGTTCAGCCTGTTGCTGAGGGACGAAAGATAGGCTTCCACCATGTTCGAGGCCAGGTCACGGTAGGTCTCCAGCATGTCCATCAGCTGGATCGCGTGGTCGTACGCGTCCCGCAGGTACAGCTTGGTCTCGTCCTTGATCAGTCCGGTCAGGTCCTGCTGCAGCCCAAGGACGACCTCACGCTCCGGCCACACCGTCTTGCGCAGCATAAGGAGTTCCTTCTTTAGAGCGAAGATGTCGCCCAGCGTCTCGGGTGTCGGATTGTCGATGACTGCCTGCTCAAGGTCCTCAAGCTGGTCCCCCAGCTGCTCGATGACGGGGAATACCTCGTCGATCGCAACGTCGATGAGTGAGTAGAGCAGGTAGTCGGCACCCTCGGATCGCACCCGGCCCACCCCTTCCCGAATGGCTGTGCGCACGGCCTCCCACGGGTCGGCAGGGTCCTCCTGCAACGTGATCAGTGTGGACCCCACAAGAAACGCCGAGATCTGCTCCAATGAAACGCCGTCGTTGAGACGGACAAGCCGGAACACCACGAACTTCTGGCCCTCATACGTCTCCACCTTCGGACGCTCTCGCAGGTTCTGCACGTCCTCCAGCGCAAGTGCATGCAGGTCGTAGGTCCGGCCAAGCTCCTGCAGGACCGCCGAGTCGCTGATACCGGTGACGTCGATCCAGGTGGTCCCCGCCCGACCCGCGTAGGCCCCGCAGATGCCGGCATCGCCCGACTCCTTTTCCTCGTAGTGGTCCTGGTCATACCACAGGACCCGGATACGAGTCGGTGGAATCGCAGCGCCTTTAGGTGGCGCGGCGAGCGTCGCTGCTGAAGTGACCTTCTTGGACCTCGTCTTGTGACTGGGTTTGGGATTGGGCGTTCGCCCAGCCCGCGTGGACCGGCTCTTGGTGTGCGCGTCGTCGTCTGGCATATCAGGTCTTCACGAACGTATCATGGTAAGGAGCCACACGCAGGGCTCCAGTGCATCGACGGCATGGACGGCGCCGGCCGGCATGACGATCGCATCCCCCGCGGTCAGGGTGTGATGCACGCCGTCGAGAATGATATCAATACTCCCCTGCACGACCGTCACCAGCGCATCGAATGGAGCTGTGTGTTCGCTCAGTTTCTGCCCCTGGTCAAACGCAAACAGCGTGACAGTCCCGGTTGGCAGCTCAATCAACGTCTTGCTGACAACCGCTCCAGGCTGGACTGCAATGAGGTCGACCAGCCGTGCTGACTTGCCCTGAAGTTCATCTGTCGCCATGGAACACCTCCGCCTCGATTGTATCAGGATACGCGATGCAGAGCAACAGTTTCGCCGACGATACCCCCGGGAACCATGCTGGCACTCCGTACGTCCAAGGAATGACGGTCGGGGACACCGACTGATTAAAGGAGATGAGAGCATGAAAAAGAGAATGCTAGCTATTGTTGTGATTATGGTGGTGGTTGCCGCCGTAGCCGTGACCCTTGTGGTAACCCGAGCCTCAGGAGTAGACAAGGTCATCGGGGACACGTTTGAAACGACCGTCGGAAAGACGTTCACCATCGCACTCGACGCCAACATGACCACAGGGTACAACTGGACTCAGACGACAAAAGACACGAGCGTCGTTGCCTACGTCGACAACGCATACGTCGCAGCAGCCACCGGTCCTCAAACTGTCGGAGGAGGCGGCACCGACACCTTCACCTTCAAGGCTGTCGGCAAGGGTACGACGACCATCACCCTGACATACGCCCGCCCGTGGGAAAGCGTTCCCCCCGCACAGACCAGGACCATCACGGTCACCGTCAACTAGAACAACCACCAGACGCAAACTGCCCCGTAGCCTACCACGGCAGGCGCGGCAGTTTGCCGTGAACGTCCTGGTACACTCGTAGCGGAACGCCGGTACCCAGAGAAGTCAGGCAGCCTGTTACAGTGTTTGCTCCTCGCCTTGTTCGAGCAGGGCCAGTTCTGTTAGCTTCGCATGCAGATTTGCAACATATTCATAGCTTTCAAACAGAACTCGACTGTGCATGTCACAGAATGCTGTCAAACCGATCTTGTCCACAAATTCGCGCTGCCGCAAGGCGTCAGCTACAATGTAAAAGCGAGCAGCGAAGTCCTGCAACTGCACGAACTTTGACAGTGCATTCAGCATATCCGTCGAGTTCTCGACCTCAAAAAAGGCGTCAGGCATCTTCCTTTCGTTGAACCACACAACGTCCACAGTCTGAGCCTTTCTGAGCGTCTCGTCATACGTGAATTTGTACATCGTCGGGACAGTTGCGACCGATGCCAAGGTTCCTTGCATGAACGGCTTATTCTTGTCCTGCAAGGGCACAAAAGTTTCCATATGGCGCATAGCACCGACTTCGGCAATGAGCCCCTGGTAGTATGCGTGAGTGTTCTCCCTCACTCTAGTAACAGGGGTCTTCCCAGATGGCAAGATACTTTCAGGCAAGCGATCTCGACAGTCGTTCAGCGCCCAAAGACCCGGACGAATTCTGAAGAAGAAACGCGGGTCCTGCACGATCCTGCGAATCGATGCGAAGGGCGTCTTTGTCCCCCATGCGTACTCTGTGATGCTTGGTACAACCTGATAGAGTCGCCCGAGTGTCGCATATCCTCCCTCGCGCTCCATTGCCTCGATAACGGCTTCGTACTGCTTCATTTCGATCCTCTCCTATTTTCTTCGAGCAGGTCTCTCGGACGACTCCGACGCGTCAAACAGGCTTTCTGTTTCCAGTTCCCCTGACGCAGTCGGACCTTCCTCGCCGAGCAGCCAGTTGTGGTCGGACAGGAAGGCCATGAGGTCGCCCTTGCGGCGCTCATACAGATCGGGACGGAGGACAGGGTGCAGTTTCTGCACGGTGACGGGTGGGTCGAGATAGTAGATGAAGTTGGCACCAGACCTGCCGTGCTCGAGTACTTGCTCCGGGACCTCGGCATCAAGTCGTGAGACCCGCATCAGTGCGAGGTACCCATCGTGCAGATCTTCAAAGTAGGCCAGCGGCGCCGAGGGGTTCCACAGCGAGAACCAGCCCTCAGCGCACAGTCCCGCAAATACGTCGTAGTTGACAGGGATATGCAGGTAGCTGTCCACTTCGGCCACGTAGGACAGGACATACTCGGTCTGATTAGCTGTCTCCTGAGCTGTGGCACCGAGCTGCGACAACTGAAACCGAGGGCGACCCTTGCGCGGGTCGAGGACGAACGGCCCACGGTGTCCGATGGGACGCTTCTTGCAGACGAACAACTGTGGCTCCAGGCGTATGCCCATACTCACGCCACTCAGAGCGAACACATTGACCCGTTCGTCGCGCCATGCCATTTCGATCTGCATGCGATATACCTCCGCCTTCAACACACCTGTACTAATTATGCTAGGCCTGCTGGACAAAACGTCAACACGTCTCTGCGGAACCTTCGCGCTCCGGGCAACGTCAAGGTTATTGGAACCTCATCGTTTTTCCAAGGTTGAAGCAACGGCAAATGTGGTACAATGAACTATCCATTTGATAACAGTGTGGGGGTTTTGCTGTATGAAAATCGCAATCAAGGTGCTGGTCATTCTCCTGGCTGTGCTGATTGTGGCGGCTGGGGTCGCATGGTACATGCTCGGCCACGGAGGGGAAACGAATGTCCGCACGGCGAACATTGCACCCGCCCGGCAGCTCCTGGGCGATCTGAAGGCGAACAGCAGCCTCAAGTTCTCCATGGCTGTGCCGCGCAGCTTCGACTGGTATCTCGCCACCGGCCAGAGCAACCCAACGAAGCTGACCCTCTCGGGCGTCGTCATGATCGCCAAGTCGGCGACCTCGAACGAAGCTGTGAACATCGACGCCTGGCTGCGCCAGCAAGGTTTCCTGGGTGACGCCGAGAACAACAGCTTCGGCGACACGACGGTCTGTGAGGGGTACGTCAAAGACTCACTCGTGATCCTGGTCGTAACGCCGGTCTCGTCCGACGGCACAACGACAGAGGCAACCCAGCTCGTCGTCTATGCAGGCGTGTTACCCGAGACCCCAGCCGCCAGCTGACCTCAAGACACAGGACATGCACAAGGCGGGAGCATCACTGCTCCCGCCGTTTTCATTGCGTATGTTTCCTGCCGGCTACTCCGGCATCACGACGACGATAGGCGTCATAGAGTCGTCGTTGCCCGCCGGGTTGTCCTCCAGCGACCGCCTGAGCCAGTCCTCGTCGACGCCCTCGGTCGACGCGACGATCTCGGCGCCAAAGACATCATTGACGTCCACTACGCTGACATGAGCCCCCTTGTGTGCCAGGGTGGCGATACTCGTCTCTACGTCGAGCGGACCGGGGACGAGGCACGCATCATAGGGCATCACCTTATCGCTATCGACTGCCTTGGCCACGGGACCAACGACCGCATAGAACCAACCCTTGCGATGAAGCAGCTTTCCCAGTACCGTGGCGCCCGCCCCGAGAACGACGCGGAAGGTTCCTGCCAGTTCGATGTATGCCTGAACCTTCCACGCTGCTTCCATCGGATAGCTGTACCAGTGAATGAACTTTCCACCACCGTGCCCTGTGTAGGGGCCGAGGAAACGTGCCAGGCGTGACGGCTTGAACGTCCCAACCCACATCAGCGTCCCCTCGCACATGGTCATCACGCTGCTGGCAATCGTAACGACGCCCGTCGGGTACTCCCGGTGGACCCTGTCCACGATCGACGAGAGGTCACTCGCCTCGGTGAGCAGCCCGGTGTACACGTTGTGTCGAACGGCCGCAGTCCCAGAGGTCTTCACCTTGTACGGAGGAAGCTGGCCGAATCCGAGTCTCTCCCAGCACGCTGTCAGCATTGGGTCCCCGCGATAGAGGTAGAAACCACGGTCGAGCATCTCCCTCGCCTTGTCCATCTCGCCACGCGATGCCAGGATGCCGACGTAGTCAACGATGTCCTGTTGGCGGAAGTTGTCAGTGTCCAACTCCGCAAACCGCTCCAGCAGCACGGGGTCGCTGGTGATGCGACACAGCCTTTTCAGCAGGAGACGCGCGGGATTGTCCAGTTCACGGGCAGTATTCCAGTCCACCCTCGCATACGCCTGGCGCCACCATTGGACCCCCTCGTCCTCGCGGTGAAGAAAGAAGTACAGCAGGTCACCCAGGAAGACCTCTTCCCAGATACCCATTGGAGGACTGTAGAGCTGAACGGCTTTCTCGGGGTCGCGACGAAGGTACAGTGTTGCCAGAAGCCGCTTGGTACGCTTCCATTCGGGATGAACGGCGCGTGCACGCGTCAGGAGGCCCAGTGCCTCCTCGACCTTGCCGGTCTGCATGAGACCGACCACCCCCCACCATGCGCCATAGTCTGAACGTGGAGCCGCAGCAAACAATCGCATGGCGACGCGCTTGGCGCCAAACCAGTCGCACAGCGAGGCGATGGCGTAGATCATGGTTTCCCGTCCGTTGTCGGCTATGGTGACTTCTTTTCCGTAATGACGACTCCGATCATGTCCGGCCCCGAATACGTCCCGACGACAGGTCCAAGCTGGGTCAGAATGCTCGGCAGGTTATACTTGGACGTGAACTCGCGCTGGAAGTCCTCAACCTCGACCCGGTTGGCACCGTAGTGAAACCCCACATACTCGACGCCCTTCTGAACGTGCTTGTCGATGATTGCCCACAGATGTTCGAACGCAACTTTCTTGGTCCGGGGGCGATCCACGACGTCCGTGACCCCCTCGATGTAAGTAAGGACGGGCTTGATCTTCAGGATGCTGGCAGCGATAGCCGCAGCCTTTCCGATGCGCCCGCCTCTCTCGAGGTATTTGAGGGAGTCGAGCACGAAATAGGTGTGGGTCCGCAGACATAGCGCTTCCACATCGGCGACGACCTGCCATAGCGGCGCCCCTGCTTCAGCGAGTTCCACTGCTCGTATCGTCGGAAATCCGACACCCAGAGCAGCATTCCAGGTATCCACAAGCCGGACGTGAACCGTGTCCAGCTGGTTGCGCCCGGTGAGAGCCGAGTTGAGCGTGCCTGACATGCGTGAACTGATGTGAATCGAGACGATGTCTCCTTCGGGATCCTTGTCCAGAATGGTGCGGTATGCGGACGCGAATTCGTCGGGTGACGGCTGCGTGCTGGCCGCTGTTGCGCCTGCCACGAGGCGGCGGTAGAACTCATCGTTCGCAATGTCGATGCCGTCGCGGAAGTACTCACCGTCAAGTGAGACTTTGAGTGGAACGACCGTGACGCCGTGCTCTTCGGCATACCCTTGCGGCAGACACGCCGTGCTATCTGTTACGATGTGGATGGCCATTGTCGACTCCTTCTCCGCTTGCGCATTCCTCCCGCCGGCGGAGACAGCGGGACTGCTCACATGACCGTGCAAGGGGAAGACTTCTCTCCCCCATTTCACATTACACTATTTTGTCGACGATGACAACCCCCAGCGTCTCGGGTCCTGTAAGGCACCCGAGGACAGGGCTCAACTGGCTGAGGACAGATGGAATATCTGTGCGCTTCGTGAACTCAGTCTGCATGGCCTCGACCTCGACTCTGTTGCCCGTATAGTGGAACCCAATACGCTCGATGCCCCGCACGACCGCCTGGTCGATAAGTGCCCTGATGCGCTCCTTCGCGACACGCATGGTTCGCGGCCGGTCGAACACGTCGACGATACCGTCCTTGAACGTGAGGATAGGCTTGATCTGCAGGATGCTGGCTGCCACGCCTGCCGCCTTGCCGACACGTCCACCCTCGACGATATACTTCATTGTGTCGACGAGAAAGTAGATATGCGTGCGAGGACGCATCCCGTCCAGCACCGTGATGGTGTCGTCGATGCCGGCTCCGCCCTCAACAAACTTGACGGCCTGCATGACCATGAACCCGAGTCCAAGAGCTGTCATCCGCACATCGTAGAGATGGATGCGTCTGGGATCAGTCTGCTCGGCTGCAATGTGGGCACTGTTGAGTGTTCCACTCGTGGCGGACGACAGGTGAATGCTCAGCACTTCGTCGCCCGGGTTTGCGAGCAACCTGGTGTAAACCGCGATGAAATCCTCGGGGCCGGGCTGTGTGGTGCCAGACTTTGCTCCAGCTTTCTGCTTCGCGTAGAAGACATCAGCAGATATCTCCACAAACTCCCGGAAGAATACTCCGTCGACCGAAACCTTGAGCGGCACAACGGGAAGGTCGTGCTGTTCGGCAAAACCAGTGGGAAGACAGCTTGTGGAGTCTGTTACAATGTGAATAGCCATAGATTCCTCCTAGTCGAGAATCGCGGACGCACTTGACGATGTGCACGTCCTCGACAGGATGTGAACGTTCACCCCGTGTCGCCTGGGCGACAGGTCTTGTCCGAGTTCGCCGCTACGCCCAAATTGGCCTTCTTGTTCAAACTACTTTATCGACGATGACGACTGCCATGGCCTCGGGTCCCGTATGACACCCGATGCAAGGGCCCAGCTGGCTGAGGACGGACGGAATACCTGTGCGCTTCGTGAACTCAGTCTGCCATGCCTCAACATCGGCTCTGTTGCCCGCATAGTGGAACCCAATACGCTCGATGCCCCGTACGACCGCCTGGTCGATGAGTGCCCACATGCGGTCTCGGGCTGTCCGCATGGTTCGCGGCCGGTCGAAGACGTCGACGATACCGTCCTTGACCGTGAGGATGGGCTTGATCTGCAGGATGCTGGCCGCGACGCCCGCCGCCTTGCCGATGCGCCCGCCCTCGATGAGATACTTCATTGTGCCGACGAGAAAGTAGAGATGCGTGCGTGGCTGCATCCCGTCCAGCATCGTGATGATGTCGTCGGTGCCGGCTCCGCTCTCAACAAGCTTGACTGCCTGCATGACCATGAACCCGAGCCCGAGACCTGCCGTCCGCACATCATAGAGATGGACGCGCCTGGGATCGGTCTGCTCGGCTGCAATATACGCGCTGTTGAGTGTTCCACTCATGCCGGATGATAAATGAATGCTCAGTACTTCGTCGTCCGGGTTTGCGAGCAAGCTGGTGTAAACCGTGATGAAATCCTCGGGGCTGGGCTGCGTGGTGCCAGACTTTGCTCCAGCTTTCTGCTTCGCGTAGAAGACATCAGCAGATATCTCCACAAATTCGCGGAAGAATACTCCGTCGACCGAAATCTTGAGCGGCACGACGGGAAGGTCGTGCTGTTCGGCAAAACCAGTGGGAAGATAGCTTGTGGAGTCCGTTACAATGTGAACAGCCATATGGGCGTTGCCATTCCTCCTAGTCGAGAATCTCGGACGCCTTGACGATGCGCACGTCCTCGACAGGACGTGAACGTTCGCCCCACGGCGCCTGGGCAACAGGTGTCGCCGCGATAGCCGCCAGAACATCCATGCCTTCAGTGACATGTCCGAACGCGGTGTAGCTGCCATCCAGCTGATCGGACGTGCTGGTCATGATAAAGAACTGCATGTCGGACTGGTCGACGTGCGCCTGCTGAGCAGCCATGCTGATGACACCGGGAACGTGCTTAACGTCGGAGCCCTCGAACTTGACGTTGCCGCCGCCCGTGCCGGTCCCTTGTGGGTCGCCGCCCTGAACCATGAAGTCCTTGATGATGCGATGGAACTTCAGGCCGTCATACTTGCCGGCGTTGACCGCCACCATGAACCGCTCGACGGTCCTGGGCGCCCGAGCGACGTACAGCTCCAGTGTCATCGTGCCCTTGGACGTTTCCATACGGACAACCTTGTTCTTTTCTTCCATGTGACGCTCCTAGTTGGCGACTTCAGTCGCCCGAATGATGGTGATTTTCATGAGAGGGGCCGACATCTCATCGGGCAGGCTAGGATTCGGCCCGACAGGGACGCTCGCAATCTTGTCGACCACGTCCACACCATCGATGACCTTGCCGAACGCAGCATACTGACCATCCAGAGAGGTTGCGTCTCCCTGCATGATGAAGAACTGCATGTCCGACTGCGTGACGCCAGGTTGCGACGATGCCATGGAGATGAAACCCCGGACGTGGCTGACGCCTGTCTTCTCAAAGGAGATCGTTCCGCCTCCCGTACCGTTGCCATTTGGGTCCCCGCCCTGGATCATGAACCCCTTCACGACCCGATGGAAGGTAAGCCCGTCGTACTTGCCACCCACGACGTTCTCAAGGAACTGGATGACGGTCCTGGGAGCCTTATCCCCGTAGAGTTCAAGCTTGATCGTGCCCATGATCGTCTCCAGCACAACATACTTGTTGCCCACCACCTGCGGAGCCTGAGCCCTCTTGAGGAAGGCGAACACTAGCAACAGCGACAGGATGACTGTCGCCACCAGCGTGATGACCACTGTCTGCGTGCTCGGCGGAATGGGTTTGTGTCCCGGATACTTCTTCTGCAGCTCCTGCATCCGACTCAGTTTCGGTGTGGCTTTCCTGTTGTTGGTGCTCATCTGCGCTTTTACTCCTGACAGTCTCCAAGAGACTTCGGCCGATAAGAAACGTCGCCGTCGCCTCGGTCACGACCTTACCGGTTGCGAGGTCTTTGATACATGCTTCTGTCGCCTTGATACGACTGCCACGGTCTTCGGCCAGCCTGGCCTCGACCCGGTACTTACGGTCGGAATACATCGGCCGGTGGTAGCGCACATGAATGTCGACGGTGAATACCGGAAGCCCCATGTCGAAAAAGATGTTGGCCATTGCGTCATCCAGGATTGCCGCCTGGATGCCTCCATGCGTCACGCCGCGATACCCATCAAACGCCGAATCCAGCAAGAACTCAGCCGTACTGGTTCCATCCCCCATGTCGAACCGGAGATGGAGACCAGCCGGATTGTCCGGCGAACAAACAAAGCAGTTGTCGATGCGCGCTTTCATACACTGTCAGACACGATGGGGCCTGCTTCTGCAGGCCCCATGACTGTCTTAATGACGCTAGTAGTCCTCCGACTTGACCTGATAGAAGCTCTGCGCATGCTGGCACGCGGGGCACTTGGTCGGCGCCTCGGTCCCCTCATGGACATATCCACACTCGCGGCAGACCCAGACCACTTTGTGCCCCTTCTTGAAGACGGAGTGCCCCTTGACTTCCCTGAGGAGCTTCCTGTACCGGTCCTCATGGTGGGCCTCAGCTACCGCAATGGCACGCAGGCGCTCCGCGATTGCCTTGTAGCCTTCCTGATCGGCGATGTCTGCAAAGCCCGGGTACATCGTAGTCGTCTCATAGTGTTCACCGTCGATGGCCGCCTGCAGGTTCTCGGCCGTTGTCCCCAGCACCAGTGGAACTTCCACGTTTACAAGCTTCAGTTCGCCGCCGTTCTTCTTCTTGATGTCCTGGAGAAAATGAAACAGGATGCTGGCATGCTCCCGTTCCTGATCAGCGGTCTCGGCGAAGATCCCTGCTATCTGCTCGAACCCTTCGGTCCGGGCCACCTTGTTGTACATAGTGTACCGGTTACGAGCCATGGATTCACCTACAAAAGCTGCACCAAGATTGAGAAATGTCTGTTTCAAAGCTCACCTCCGTGCGCAAGTTGTGTTGCTACACTCCATTGTATCCAATCAGCACTCACGCTACAGGGGCGAATATTCACAGTGCCGGTTGGGTTCGACAGATTAGCGAAGGCCGGTAATGACACCGTCTCCGGTCACGTCAATATTCACCAGGGCTGGGACCTTGGAGAGTGCCGGCATGGTCTGCATCGTTCCACCCAATGGATAGAGGAAACGCGCACCGGTCGCGGCACGAATGTCGCGAATTGGGAATAGGTACCCGGAGGGCGCACCCTTGACATCGGGATCATGACTGATGGACAGATGCGTCTTTGCCATGCAGATGGGCCACTTGTCATAGCCGGCCGCGGTGAACTCCTTGATGCGTTCGGCTGCCACAGGCGTCAGATCGATGTCGCTGGCACGATAGATCGCGCGAACCAGTTTGCGCATCTTGTCCTCGATGGTATCGGTCAACTCATATGGATAGTGGACAGCGCCCATCTTGGATGTCGATGCCACTTCCTGGACAGCGTGAGCCAGTTTCAGACCCCCCTCGCTGCCATCCACAAAGAACGTGTGCGGAACAGCGGCCAATGCACCAAACTGCAGGGCTTTGGCCTGAACCATCGCTACCTCCTCGGCGGTGTCGTCCGGGAATCTGTTGACAGCGACAACAACTGGCAGACCATAGGAACGAACATTCTCAATATGCACCCGGAGGTTCTCGCAGCCCAGTTCGAGTGCCGGCATATTGACAGCTGAAACAAGAGCGGGATCAAGCTTCTTACCTGGCTTGATGGTATACGCACCGCCGTGCATCTTGAGCGCGCGGATCGTAGCAACGATGACCACACAGTCAGGCGCCTTCATACCGGCCTGTCGAATTTTGATGTCCATGAGTTTTTCGAAACCCATGTCGGCACCAAACCCACTCTCTGTCACGACATAGTCACCAAGTTTCAGCGCAATACGGTCGGACAGCACCGAGTTGTTGCCAAAGGCGATGTTGGCGAATGGTCCGATGTGAACAAAGGAAGGCGTGCCTTCTTCGGTCTGGACCAGGTTAGGATAGATGGCATCCTTGAGGACAGCGGCCAGGCCCCCTGTTGCCCGCAGGTCCGCCACCGTCACGGTCTTTCCACTGCGGCTACGCGCAACGACAATCTCCGACAGACGCTCGTGCAGGTCTTCAAATCCCGTCGTCAGGCCCATGATAGCCATGATCGGCGAAGCGGCGGCAATGTCGAAGCCTGTCTCATACGACGTCTCCGTCTTGACACCATCTTTCTTCTCTGTCAACTGAATCGTGAGCTTGCGCATCGACCGGTCCTCTACGTCCATGGTCCGGCGCCAGTTGATGCTCTGAGGATCGATGTCCAGTTCGTTTCCCTGAAAGATGTGGTTGTCCACCACGGCGGCCAGCAGGTTGGTCGCTGTCTCTACTGCATGGATGTCACCCGTAAAGTGCAGGTTGATCTGCTCCATCGGGAAGAGAGAAGACTTGGCACCACCTGTTCCACCGCCCTTGATACCAAAGACTGGACCCATGGACGGTTCGCGCAATGTGTTGACCGTCTTGAATCCTAGTTTGTTCAGCGCCATGCCCAGCCCAATAGTTGTCACAGTCTTGCCTTCGCCAAACGGTGTGGGCGTGATAGCTGTCACATCGATGTACTTGCCATCCGGCTTGTCCTGCAGGCGATTGAGGATATGGTAATCAATCTTGGCCATGTACTTGCCAAAGAAATCGACTTCTTCGTCATGGATACCCAGCGACAGTGCAAGGCCGCCAATGTCTTTCTTGTCAGTTGCCTTTTCGAACATAGGTCACACTCCCTTTTTACGTGGTACGTTTTATTATTGTACCCTCAATTCGATTCCTACGCACCCGGCAACGTTCAGATAAGTCCGAAATAGTGGGCTGCAAACGTAAAAACTGCCGCGGCAACACAATACAGCGCAAACCATTGCATCTTGCCTTTCCGCGCAACCTTGAGCAGCAACCCGATCGCGACGAGGCTGGTCAGCACGCTGACGACGACACCGATGCCGATTTCGGTGAGGGCACTTGAGGACATCCCCACTTTCAGGAAGTCCTTGAGCTTGAAGATCGCGGCGCCCGCGATGGTCGGGATCGCCATGAGGAAACTGAAATGGGCGGCATCCTCCTGCTTGAAACCCCTGTAAACGCCGACGGACATCGTCGTTCCACTGCGGGAAAGACCCGGCAGAAGGGCAAACACCTGACCGATCCCGATGGCAAGAGCATCCTTCCAGCCAACCTCGCGGATAGTCTTGGTCGTCGACGAAAGGCGCTGCAGAAACAGCAAGACGGCTGTGACCAGGAACATGGCCGCTACAAGATAGAGGCTGGAAAAAGTCTTCTCGATGGTCGCACTGAACAGGACACCGATGACTCCAGACGGAATAATGGCTGCGACAATGAGCCAGAACATGTTGCGCTTGCGTGCTTCGTCATGAGACAGGCTGCCACGAAAGGTCGCAAGGAATCCCCCGAACAAGCCCACAATGTCACCCCAGAAGAAGATCACCAGCGCGATGAGACTGCCGAAGTGCAAGGCTACATCAAAGGCCAGCGTCGAATCGGCTTTGAGGAGTCCCGAGAACACGACCAGATGTCCCGAGCTGCTGACAGGGAGGAACTCGGTCAACCCCTGTACAATTCCGAGCACAATGCTTTTCCACAGTACCATCCGTGGTACCTCCAAGTATGACCTCAAACATATGCAATATGGTAGACAAACGCTTCCAAAAAGCAAAGGCACCGCCTCCAGAAAACCGCCGAATCCTTCTGCGGGGCGGTCCCTGTGGTCTGGCTTCAGATCAGAGAGGCGAGCGTGTGTCCTGCGGGCGTCAGGACGGCCAGCGAGCCGTTGGGCAACTCCTCCCAGACACCGGTGCCCAGGGGTTCGCTGGCGACGAGTTCCCTGCCACTCTGGTGCTGCAGGAACATGCTGTGTCGCTCCGGATTAGTGCTGTAGTGAAAGGCATACATGCATCCTCCGTCGCACAGGAGGAAGTTGAGGCCGGTGAAGTCCCCGACGGACGCCACCTCGTGGACCGCATCGCTCAGAGAGTCTAGGGGGTCAGCCGCCGACTCGAGGTGCTGCAGCAGCAAGGCGAAGTAAACTTCACTGTCGTTGTCGCCCTCGAGGCCGTTCCTGAACCTGGGCAGGAGATGCTCCATCACACGTTCGCGCAAGCAGTGCCCGTTGTGGCAGAATGCCCAGCGTCCTGCGACGAACGGGTGCGTGTTGGCCAGCCGGCGAGACGTACCACTGCTGCGGCGGATGTGAGCAAGAGCAATGCGGGCACTGACTTTGCGAGCGGTCAGCTCAAAGAGCGGCGATTCGTTTGCAGGTGCCGGCTCCTTGACAACATGGGGACAGTCCTGCTCACCGTCATACCATCCAATACCCCAGCCATCGGAATTGGGCTCTCCGGATCTGTCGGCAACCGCCAGTGAACGCAGCGAAGGTTCAATGTCCATCATCCAGGGAGCTATGGATTGTGGTGTCGTGGCGACCATTCCGAACATCCTGCACATCAGCGTTCCTCCACGGGCAGACCACCCATGGCCGTCCTGCATTCAGGATACGTCGGCAACGTCATAGCGCAATTGTGAATACCGAAGGTGCCTGACACCAAGGGTATTCACAATTGAAGATGGGAGCGCAGATCGCTGACGAATTCGACTTCGTCTTCGGGTGAGATGCCGTATTTGTGATGGTCGGCGGTCTCAATGAGGACAACATCCTTGAGGGCGTGTGTGGAGAACATAGTCACGATACCCTCGTCGCTGTACAGGACATCATAGAGAGCCAGACCAGGAAGGCGGTAGCTGGAAAGGAGATTGAGCGCGAGGTTGACCACCTCGACACGGACGATGTCCTTGAACAATATGCAGCGTGAGCTGCCCCCGGCGCGTATCTCGACTGCATCTGCGGTCAGGATGTAGCGCATCGTGCGGACGACCCGGACGGTATTCGTCGACACCGCGATACCGCCGACAGCCATGACACCCATCAGGAGCACCGTCCACCACAATTCACTCCAGGCGTCATGCGTTGCAGTCATGACACTGATGAACGGAATTGTCAGCACGGCCGCAAGCAACCAGGTGGAAACGCGGGTCCATGCACTCACGCGTGGACGAAAGACCCGCCCCTCTTCTGTCAGTTCGATCATGCCTGTCTCCTCCCCGGTCACGCGACCGGGACTCCCCACGCCTGCAATGCCCGGACAAACCCATCGAGGTCATCGGGAGACAGCATCAGAACAGTGTCTTTGAGCTCGATAACGACGCATGCCGGTCCAGACAGCATCAGGACCGCGGAGCGCCCGTCCTCGAGTCTGAAGTTGCCCAGGAGGTACGAACCGACGCCGGTGCCGTTCGTTCTGACGGCAATAGCCAGGCCCGATTTCTGTGCTCGATCGGCCACTCTGTAGGCCCGAAGGATCTCATCTCGCCCAACACTGACCGAGACAAACGGCGGAGTCTCGACGACCATCTGGTCGCCGACGATGACTCCCGTACGAAGTTCCCCAACCAGGAAGAACACACCGAGAGCACCGACGGACAGGGTGACACAGGCGACAAGTGCAGACACGGCGATGCGCTGAGACCGCGGGATACTCCTCAGGCTGAACAGTGTCATGACACAAATGAGGAGCGGTAAACCTATGGAAAACGCCGCCACAAGAGCGGCACCGCTGGTAATTGACAGTCCAAAACGCATGGCAATCTCCCCGTCAGCGCACGATGCTATACGCAAATAGCGTTCCAGCCACTGCCACCAGGATGATGGCGGCGAGCCAGCCAATGAAGAGTCCCGAGAACAGCCTCTTCCGCTCTCCTTCAGTCATGCTGCGCAGGCCGAGGAACATGAACCCGAAAACGCCGGACAACACGGCAAGGGTCAGCCCCGCCTTGAGGTTGACCTGATGCCAGACAGCCGGATCGGCGAACGTCGCAGGCACGCGAAACCCAAGCCAGGGGTTGGGCGTGGAGAACGCCGACAGGACCCCGGCGATGGCTACGGCAAAACAGCCGATGGCGACCAGGAGAGGTGTGATCCTGCCAACCTCCATGTCACGGGCAGTAACGCCCGTGTCCCGCGCGACCCGTTCGGAGTAGCGCCACAACCAGACACTCGCGATGAGGATGTACGCCATAAGAGCTCCTACAACGTACTGCCCCACATCCCGCGTGACGACGCCGGCGACGGCAAGCAGGTCGACAATCCCGGCCACCGTTCCTCCCGAGACAAACACGAATCCCGTCTTCCGATTCACGACGTCCCAGACGTGGTCGTCTGCCATGGTGGCAGGGAACCGGGCGCCGTACAGGCTGTTGCGCTTCACCTTGCCCAGCATCAGTGGGATCCCGAGTACCAGGAACAGTAGCGCCAGCCCACGGCTTGTCAGAAGAATCTCCATTAGCGTTCATCTCCTCGCCGGAGCCCCGGGCCCCGACATGGTACATGCTCATCACGTTCACCTGACACTATATATATTACTATACACATCCTTGGCGTGGAAGCCACAATGACTCCTGCAAACAAAGGCCTCCGGAACTCTTCGCCAAGTCCCGAAGGAAAGGAGTTGCGCCGAGAGAGACAGCGCAAGTAGCGGCTTGGCATGCCGACCTCCCAAACTGGCGTCTGCGCCCCTTCGACCGACGATCGACCACGAGATTCGTACTCCACAACGTCGCCTTGACTCATCTTGACGCAACCCTACAATGGAGGCGCGCTACATCTACTATTAATATGTGCGAATGGAGGTCGACTTACAGATGAGAATCGGAATCCTGACAGGCGGCGGGGATTGTCCCGGACTCAACCCGGCGATACGCGGTGCAGTGTTCAGGGCGCTCGACTATGGAGACGAGTGTGTCGGTATCGTTCAAGGCTGGCAGGGACTTCTCTCATGTGAGACCGAACCGCTGGACCTCGCGCGCGTCGACGAGATCATCGACCGGGGTGGCACCATTCTGGGCACCTCCAGGACTAACCCGTTCAAGGACCCCGCTCTTGTCCAGCAGACCATTGCCAACATCGCGGCCCTGGGTCTGGATGCCGTCATCGCCATCGGTGGAGACGACACGCTCGGTGTAGCCGCCAAGCTTGCAGCGATGGGTGTCAAGGTCGTCGGCGTCCCGAAGACGATGGACAATGACCTGTCAGGAACAGACTCCACATTCGGATTCGACACGTCAGTGAGTGTTGCTCTCGACGCTTCGCGAAGGTTGAAGGACACCGCACTGTCCCATCGGCGTATCATCGTCCTGGAAGTCATGGGCAGGCACGCCGGATGGGTTGCACTCTACACCGGCATTGGCTCAGGAGCCGATTGCACACTGATCCCCGAGGTCCCCGTCGACTGGGACGCCATGGTGCAGCAGATCATGACCGCCTACAAGCGCAAGAAGTACGCCTTCATCGTCGTGAGCGAGGGAGTACAAGTCACGCAGATCACCGGCGAGAAACTGGACGACTTCGGCCACATGCTGCTGCAGAACAGGTGTGTGGGACCGGAAGTGGCCAGGATCCTGGAGGAGAAGACGGGAGTCTCGACGCGTTCGGCCACAATAGGGCACATCCAGCGGGGAGGCAGCCCCACCCTGTTCGACCGCATTCTGGGATCCCGCGTCGGTGTGAAAGCCGTTGAGATGATCCATGACGGCGAATTCGGCAAGATGGCTGCTCTCCGCGGCACCGAACTCATCGCAATTCCGCTCACCGAAGCTGTTGGCAAGCTCAAGACGGTGCCTCAGGAGTGGGTCGACCTCCTGAAGGTCTTCTCCAAGTAGCCATGAAACGCATCGGACTTCTGACGAGCGGCGGCGATGCCAGCGGTATGAACGCTGCCATCCGCGCAGTTGCACGCACGGCTGCCTCTATGGGAGTCGAGGCGGTCGGGTTCGAGCGCGGCTACGACGGACTGGTATCCAACACCTGGATAGAACTCAACGCACGCAGTGTCTCCGGCATCCTGGAACTCGGAGGCACAATGCTCAAGAGTGCCCGCAGTGAGCTGTTCCGCACTGAGGAAGGCCGTAAGCAGGCAGCGCTCGTCGTCCAGCAGAACCGGCTGGACGGCATGGTCATCATCGGGGGAAACGGCTCACAGACTGGTGGTTACCTGCTCGGCCAGTTGGGCGTTCCCGTCGTTGGAGTCGCGTCGACCATCGACAACGACCTGTATGGGTTTGACTACACCATCGGGTTTGACACTGCTGTCAACATCGCCATTGACGCCATCGACCGTATTCGCGACGTGGCGGAGTCTCACGACCGCGTGTTTGTCGTCGAGGTCATGGGCAGAGACAATGGCTCCATTGCACTCGAAGCCGCTCTGGCAACTGGCGCCGATATCGTTCTGACCCCGGAACTGCCCTTCAGCATCCCCGAACTCATCACGCGCCTGCACGACGACGTCATGGCGCAGAAGAAACACCACATCATCGTCATGGCAGAAGGCGCAGGGCATGCAGAGGAACTGTCGCGCTACATCAATGCCAACCTGCCGGTGGAGTGCAGGGCGACCGTCCTTGGCTACGTCCAGCGAGGGGGGAGCCCCACACGCTTCGACCGCATCCTGGCCAGTACATCGGGCGAAGCGGCAGTTGTCGCTCTCAGTGAAGGCCGCTCGGGTGTCGTCGCAGGAACACGCGACGGACATATTGTCCTTCAGGAGACGCTCGAAGCAGTCAGCCGGCGCAACCTTCTCAAGCCCGAGCTTGTGGAACTACTGAAGCGAGTATCCATCTAGTCTTGTTTCATCCCGGGAGGACCAATTGGGTCGAGTCTTCAAGTCGCTGACCTTTCAGATCATCGTGACTGCCTTACTCATCGTAGGCGTCTCGATGGCGATCCTGAGCAACCGCCTCATTGTTGGGTTTCAGGATGAGCTCGTCAGCAAGGAGAGCGAGACCCTCCAGGCCATAGGATCGCAGGCCGTCGAGCGCTGGAACCGCATGTACCGCGAACTGTTCAACAGCTACAAGTTCGACAGGTTGAGCCAGACCAGGCAGAACGAACTGATGAGCATCTTCCTGTCCAAATCCTATTATGACTACATCAACGTGTTTAAGGACAACTTCCCCCGTGTCAGCATCGGGTACCAGATCAGCCTCTTCACCCCAAGCCTCGTCTACCTGACCGACGCGTCGCGCGACCCATTACCCAAGCTGACCGTCGCTCTTCCATTGAAGGCAGGCACACAAACAGTCGGCTACCTGGTCGTCGACAGGGACATGCCTCAGGTCCTCGCTCCCTTGCAGCGCGTCCGCTTCGAAGCCTTCAAGACTTCGACTATCTCCATTGGGCTGAGCGGCGCAGCAACCATCATCCTGCTGGCCTTTTTCCTGATACGGCTGCTGTCCTTGCGCCGCAGCGTCGTCCGACTCAAGACCAACCTGGACACGCGCGTGCCACGCGGTGGAGGGGAGCTGGGAGAGATCTCGCGCGCTGTCGCCGACCTGGCACATTCACTCAAGCGGAGTATCGAAGAAGCGAAGCAGACCGAAGCCCTCAAGACGCTCGGCATCTTTACGACCGGCATCGCCCACGAGGTACGTAATCCGCTCACAAGCATCAAGGGATATGCAAGTCTTCTGGAGAAGAAACTGCAGGGGCGTCCCGAAGCCAAGTACATTATCCCCATCCGCAGCGAGGCCGACCGCCTCGAAGCGCTAGTCAAGGACCTCCTCACTTTCGGACGCCCGTCGCCGGTCCAGCCGATCGAATTCGATCTCCGGGAGCTCTTCATTTCGCTCGGCGAGCTCATGGCACAGCAGTTCAAGGACAGCCACGCGACACTCGACCTCCAGGTACCGCAAGTCATGGTCACCTGGGATCCGCGCCAGACTGAGCAGATGTTCATGAACCTGCTGCAGAACGCTATACAGTCGATGCAGGACAAGGAAGGCGGAACTGTCACCGTCACTGCGAAGACCGACGCGGATCGGGTCATCGTCGAGGTACGTGATGTCGGTGTCGGTATCAAGAACGAGGACAGGCCCAAGATGTTCACCCCGTTCTTCACGACCAAGGAACATGGTACAGGTCTTGGCCTTCCCATTTCCCAGAAGATCGCATCCTTCCACAATGGGGTTATCACCTATGAGAGTACAGAGGGAACAGGCACGATCTTCACTGTCAACATGCAGCGAATCATCAATCCTGGTGTTTGACTCGGACTTCGAAACCGATAAAATGTGCAATTGTCTATGAAAACCCTGAGCAAGCTCATTCTGGTCGTGGACGACGAGGAAAACATACGCGAACTGCTTCGCGAATCACTTGAGGACGAGGGCTATCGCGTCAATGTCGCCAAGAACGGCCAGGAAGCAGTCGAGAAGGCTAAAGCTATAAGTCCGGATACCGTCCTGATGGACGTCAAGATGCCGGTCATGAGTGGCATGGATGCTTTTCTCAAGATCAAAGAGTCCCAGCCTGATCTCCCCGTCATTTTCCTGACAGCGTTCGGCTCGTCGGATCTCGCCATTTCGGCCATGAAGTCCGGCGCCTATGACTACCTGACCAAACCGTTTGACGTCGATGAGGTGAAAATCAAGGTGAAGAGAGCTCTCGAGCTTCGCGAGCTGTCGTTTCTCTCAGGACGGACCCGCCCCGAGGACCTTCCCGTCATCAACAGCGATGAGCTGGTTGGCCAGAGTCCACTCATGCAGGAAGTCTACAAGCAGATCGGCAAGGTTGCCAGCTCGGACGCGACCGTTCTCGTTCTCGGCGAATCAGGTACAGGCAAGGAGCTGGTCGCCAAGGCCGTTCACAATAACAGCCATCGGAAAGACGGTGCGTTCGTCGTCGTCAACTGTGCGGCCATCCCGGAGAACCTTCTCGAGAGCGAGCTGTTCGGTCACGAAAAGGGAGCCTTCACTGATGCCTTCGAGACACACATCGGCAAGTTCGAGCAAGCATCCAGTGGTACCATCTTCCTCGACGAGATTGGCGACATGTCGCTGCCGCTCCAGGCCAAACTGCTGCGAATCCTGCAGGATGGAGGCTTCGAACGCGTCGGCGGCCATGAGTACCTGACGTCGTCGGCACGCGTCATCGCGGCCACGAACCAGGACTTGACCAGACTGGTCTCTGAACGGAAGTTCCGCGAGGACCTGTTCTACCGTCTCAACGTCATTATGCTGCGGCTTCCCCCGCTGCGCGACCGGCGCGGTGATACCGTGTTGCTGGCTCGCCACTTCCTCAGAAAATACGCCGCCAAGTACGGGCGCGATGTCACCGAGATTGCAGACCAAACCCTGGAGCGCCTCGATGCATACGAGTGGCCGGGGAATGTCAGAGAGCTGGAAAACGTCATCGCCCGGGCAGTCATCATCTCCCAGGCACACGTGCTCCTTCCTGAAACAGTGGACCTTGACTCTCAACCCATTCTGCATCGGCGCGAGGAGTCTTCAGCTCCTGAGGGTCAGCCGCTGGTGGCACAACCCACGCAGCCGCAGCCCATCGCCGCAGACGGGAACGGCGGGCTTCGTCTATCAGACGCCATCCAGCAAATGGAGATCGACATGATCCGCAAGGCTTTGCACGAATCCGGCGGCAACAAGACCAGGGCCGCCCAGATCCTCGGCATCTCCCGCAAATCACTGTTCAACAAGATCCGGGACTACAAGCTGCAGGACCGGGACCAGTAGCGACGACATCCTGCAACTAATTTCGTGACACTACGAAGCCCCAGACACGAACCGTCGGGGCTTCTTTCGTTCTCGGCAGCACAGGTGCAACCTCGCGTCCCCCTCTTTGACAAGAACTGCCGGTAGAGGTACCATCATACAACAATGCGAACAAGCCGAACTGCCAACATAGCGTCCGTCGTAGCATCGGCGTTCGTCTGGGGAACGTCCTTTACCGTATCCAAGCTGGCCCTGCGCTCGATTCCGCCGCTTTCGCTCGCATGGATACGCTTCGTACTCGCAAGTGCCATCCTGCTCGTCTGGCTTCTCTTTCGTCACGAAGACCTCCGCCTGGACCGCCGGGCATTCGGCGCCATGATTCTGGGAGGAATCCTGGGCTATACGCTGAACCACATTTTCGAGAACGTGGGACTTGCCCTGTCAACGGCCTCCGAGATCTCGCTCATGATGGGCGTCTTTCCGGTGCTGTCGCTCCTGGTGGAGGCTCTTGTATACCACAGGAGGTTCTCGCATACCACCGTCGCGGGCATTGCGCTGTCAGTCGTCGGCGTCGTCCTCATCGTCGACCCACATTCGCTGGGAGGGACCCTGGGAGGGCAACGCCTGCTTGGCGATGGACTCATCATCCTCTCAGGAATCTGCTGGGCATTCTACAGCATTCTGGTCAAGAATCTGTCCACAAACAGCTCAGCCAGCAGGACTGCGATGTTTCAGATGCTGTTTGGCAGTGTCGTCCTGCTTCCTCTGGTAGGGGTGTTCGAGCGGCCGGTCTTCCCAGTCCCCGCCGCAGCTGTCTGGGCCGTTATCTATCTGGCGGTTTTCTGTTCGGTCGGAGGGTACTCACTGTACAACTATGGGGTCTCCAGAATGACATCGACCCAGGCGGTCAACATCCTCAACCTTATCCCGGTCTTCGGTGTGCTGACCTCCTGGGTCGTGCTGCACGAAACAGTGACAGTGATGCAGCTGGGCGGCGGAGCCGTCGTCCTTCTGGGCGTCCTGCTCAGTCTACGCGATTCTTCGCCTTTGGCTTCTCCTTCATGACGACGACGGGTCCCAGAACCGTCGGGCCCACGTGACAGCCGACGACACAGGAGACCCTGTTATACTCGACCGGTACGTGGAGCACGGATTCCATCCAGTCTCCGAACTCCTTGGCTTCATCCCAGTTATCGGCCCAGTGTAACCCTGCAGACATCACGCCATATGAGGCCATTTCCAGAACCAGCTCCTTGAGTCGTTCCTTGCCTGCTTTGATTGTTCGGATCTTGTCGTGTGTTACCATACGGCCAAGGTCGTCAAACCAGACAATAGGTTTGAGCTGGATGATCGTCCCGATGAGGGCCTGCGCGCCCGTGAGGCGGCCTCCCTTATACAGCCAGTGGAGCGATTCCATGATGAAATAGACCCACGTGCGGTCCCGCAGCTCGGTGAGCGCTTCGACGATCTGAGCACGGCTCTTGCCCTCATCTGCCAAGCTCTTGGCCAGCCTGCCCATCATAAGCTGGCAGTAGCCGCTTTGGCGAGAGTCCACGATGGAAATCCGATCCTCGGCCTCCAGCGTCTGGGCGGCAACGCGACCCGCATTGACGGACCCCGAAATAGCCCCTGATATCATGACACAGACGATTTCGTCTCCAGCCTCCACGATGGGCCGGAAGATGCGCACCAGGTCGTCGGGATTGGTCTGCGCGCTCTCGAAGATGACGCCCTCCCGCTCCTTCTTGTAGAACTCGGCCGGCTTGATGTCGACGCCGTCGCGATAGAGAGTCTCTCCTTCACGGATATAGAGAGGAACCATGACCATACCTGCCTTCTCGAAGTCCTCGACAGTCATGCCACACGTCGAGTCCATGACGACTTTGATCATTCGACTCCTTTCCAGGGCCCCTTTGTGGGCCGCCTGTCACCATGTTTCGGTGTCACTTGCAGACGCATCCATCGTGCTACACGACAGCATGAGGGTCGACGTCGCTGGCTGGTCTGACTAGATGATCTGGTCACGACGCCTTCATGATGATACAGGGCCCTAGAAGGTCAGGACCCGTGTGCACGCCCAGTACACACGACAGCCTGGTATAGGACACGGAGGCCTGAAGAATTTCCTCCATCTCGGCGTGGAACCCCTGAGCCTCATTCAGATTGTCCGGCCAATGCAGGGTCGCAGCCTCTACCCCGTTCTTACCACAGTCTGCGACAAGCTGGCGCATGTGGTCCTTGGCAACCTTGATGGTTCGTGTCTTGTCGTAGGACGTCATGCGTCCCGCTTCGTCGAACCAGACAATCGGATTAAGCTTGATCACGGATCCAACGAAGTACTGTGCTCCCGTCAGGCGACCCCCATGGAACAGCCACTTGAGTGATTCCATGATGAAGTATGTGCGCGTCCGGCCGCGAATGTCGGCAAGAGCCCGAACAATTTCCACGCGATTCTCGCCGGCATCGGCCATCTTCTTTGCCGTGTGACCAAGGTATGCCTCACCATAGCCGGATTCCAGAGAATCGACGATCGTAATCCTGTCTTCGGCCCCGAGCATCTGGGCAGCGACATGCGCCGCGTTCACGGAACCCGAGATGGCGCTTGAGATGAGCACACATACGACTTCGTCGCCAGCTTCCACGATGGGCTTGAACACGGAAACCAGGTCTGCAGGGTTCGTCTGAGCGGTCTCATAAATGAGACCCGCCCTTTCCCGCCGGTAGAACTCATTGGGAAAGATATCCACCTGTTCTCGGTAGACCTTGTCGCCGTCCCGGACGTAGAGAGGGATCATCGTTATGCCTGACTGGTCAAACTCCTGTCTGGTCATGCCTGTTGTCGTGTCCATGACAACTTGTACCATATGTCGTTCACCTCCGCGTATTCGCTTGTGTAGTTTACCAGAAAAAACGATTCGCAACAACCAGCCAAGCTAGAGACCGCACCCCGGTACCACCGTGGCATCCTCTTGCACCGCTCCAGCATTGCAAATCAGCCCTTCCACCATACAATATCTGTAGTCGGCAGTACATGGCTGACTGGCAAAGAGGTGGTCCTGGCATGAGGCACTCGGGAGACCGTGCAAGACAGGACATGGAACCGTGAGCGCGGCATGAGGCGAATTCTCCGCGTCGCAGGGCGCGCAATCCTCATATCCTCGCTCGCAGCGGTGTCATGGCTTATCCTCGGCACCCGGCCCCTGTTTTATCTTGCGACCCTCATCATAACTTACACGGCAATCATGGTCCCGCTGGTATTGCGGACAAGCGACCGCATCAGGATCGTCAAGCGTCTGCGACAGGCGGTCGTGCAGATGAAGTCACAGGACACGCTGACGATCTCACTTGAGGGCATCCCGCGACGTTCCCCTCTCTCGATCCAGCTCCAGCCGTTGGCCCCTGAATACATCATCCGCGAAAACTCCTCGTGGTATGACCGGACGTACATCCTGCAGTTCCACGTTAACCGTCGAGGGGTGTATGAGCTGGGAGAGGGTATCCTGACCGTGACCGACCCTCTTCGCCTGTTCCGCATCAGCAGACGCCTGATAGCAGATGAAAAGCTTACGGTGTTTCCCACGGTCCTCCCCCTCGAGAAACTGCGCATCTCATTGACCTCTCCCCTCGATGGTCAGCGCGTCAAGTTCGCACCCAACTATGATGTCTCACAGCTTGCGGGAGTGCGACCCTACGAAAGTGACCCCATGAACCGTATTCACTGGAAGATGAGTGCTCACAGAGGTGAGCTCATGGTGAAGGAGTTCGCCCCATCCGCCTCAAAGACCGTCGTCGTCCTGCTCAACCTGACGCTTCGGCGCGAGCCCAGTTTTACCCTGGAAACCTTCGAAGACTATATGACCATGGTGGGCGCCAGTGTTCTCCAGTATGCCTATGACCACAAGCTGCCCTTCGGACTTACCGTTCTGGGCGAGGAGACACTCTCCTCCAATGGCTTCTCGAAGGACGCGACCCATCTGTTCGCCTGTTATCGCCTGCTTGCGCACGCGCGGGCCCGCATGGACCGGGAACCGTCCAGTACGGTGTTCCTCGACTATCTCAAACGGGAGCGACTCCGCATACCGGCCCGCTCACAGCTGTTTCTCATCCAGCACGAGCTGAAGGAAGAGGAGATTGGAGCGCTGCTTCGCATGCAGGCGCAGTTCTCTCGCATTTCGATCTGCCTGTTCCCGTATGGAAGCTTCCTGTTGTACGGTGAACGTGCGGTCCCATACTTCATGCCAGATATCGAACAGATTGTCCGGCTCAAGAAGACGCAGAGGATCCTGAGAGATGCCAGCGTGGATTTGTCCATCATCGGTCTCAACGATACCCTCGCTGCCCTGGGGGAGACTTGACCATGAACCACGAGAAATCACTGCTGCATGTCTCCTTCCTGATGGTAGCGACACTCCTGGTCTTCTGGACAGCACGCGCTACTATCCCACCATGGATCCTGCTGCCCGCACTGGCTGTTCTGGTGGCAGGACCATGGCTTCAACGACGCAGGCTGACGTGGGAAGCCATCATCGCCGTTGCTCTGGTGAGCGTCCTGGCCACAAACAGTTATCGCCTGGCCATCGACTACGCAGCACGCTACCGGCAGTTCTTCTTCCTCCTCGTGCCAATGCTCTTCTACGCCGGCATCGTTCGCACCAGGCTGAAGACTCCCGGCGAACCGGTCTACCTCGGCAACATCGTGTGGCTGGCACTACTGGTCACACTGGATGTCGCAGGCGCCGCCGTCTCGATCGCCGTGCTGTCACTCTTAGTCCTGCTGGCACTGCTGCTTGCGGGAACAGACGAGGATCGGCCAAGGTTTCTGCAGCGGCTGGTACCGGTTGCCATCATCCTGATCGTGGTCACGGTCCTGGCGACGTCATTGCCGGTCGAGACGGGCCCATTCAGCGCATCGACTGCCCAGAGTCTACAGGACTTCCTGTTTGGCCGTCCTACCGCCGTGGACTTCATCACAAGACGCCATACCACGAACTGGTGGAAGCCCTGGCCTGCCGCTGCGACGAGTCTCCTCGGCTCCTGGTTGATGCGGACTGCACTCGTCGAGGAGCTCCAGGTTCTCGCCGGTTCCCTGCTGGCGGTTCCACTCGTGATCCTGCTTGCGTGGATATTCCTGGGAGGAGTCCTCCAGCAGGGCCCGGGCAAGTCTCTGCGGCGGCTTGTGCCTGCCCTCCTGCTGCTGCTCGGCATGGGGTGCATCTTCATGGCTCTCATCAGCATGCACAGCAAAGCTCTGAACACGCTGATGTTCGGCCCTTCCTCTCCCTGGATCATCGATGGGAAACTTTTGGTGCCGAGTACGTGGCAGATGTTCCTTGCGCTCAGGTTGAAGGTCAATTTCTTCCCATCTCCTGCCGTCATGGCATTGCGGCTCGTCCTGCACAACCTGTCGATCCTGACAGTGCTCTATTGCGGCGTCACCTGTGTCCGGCAGGCTTTCGCAACGCAATGGGGCCGTCTCGAAGCCATTGGACGCAGGCGTGACCGCATCATCATCGAACGAACCATCAAGAGGATCCGCAGTCTGGATGACGAAGAGCTGCTGCGCGACCCACGCGGGACGGTCATTGCGATCTTCTACATGGCCGCCAACGCCTTGTATCCACTCGACCTTGCGATGGTACGTGGAGAAACACCGACAGAACTGACCACTCGCGTCGCCTGGTGGTATCCTGACTTGGCCGAGCAGATCGACGTTCTGGGACGCCTGTTCTACATCGCGCGCTATTCAAAGGTCGACATGACTGCCGACCAGGTAAGGCTGGCCAAGACCACCTACCAGAGACTGCTGGAGATGTTGAAAGTCGAGGCCCAGCACCCGCGTATCAGAACCGAGGGAGCGTTGCCCGTCTCTCAATAACCGACCACCTGTAACGTGTCGGAGACCCTACCCGATGTAGTGAGTGAGGCGAGATGGAGACCGCAGGGGTTCGTCAGATGAAGGCACCACCAGAGGGGCGTCGCAGTACGGCGGCACGCCCCACTGGTTTTTGCGTGTTCTTCAGGACAGCGGGGGCCGGTCTGCTGGTGTCGCTGCTCATGCTTGTCGTCGCCCTTCTCCTCCGTAGTGCTTCCTTCCTCGTCGTCGGGCTCGCCGCGCTGTCGTATACGGTCGTTCTGTGTGGCATGCTTACCGCCCAGCACCAACGGCTAACGGTCTCGAGCGTCCTTCGCCACAGTGTCGCGACAGTGCGCCAGCCAAACATGCTGACCTGCACTGCCTCCGGGTACAAAGTCACCGGGCCTCTGTTGCTGTCCGTCGAACCGCTGCTCCCGCCCTACGTGATCCAGCGCCACAGCAAACATGGCGACGACGGCACGACCGTGTTCTTCGACACCACACGCAAGGGGCAGTACGCTGTGGGCTCCGCCCGCGTCTCACTGCAGGATCCACTGCACATTTTCCGCATCCAGCGCACCATTCCCTCCCAGCTGACCCTGACAGTCGTCCCGCGTCCAATCTCGCTCGCAGCCATGCACATCGCACTCACATCACCTCTCGACGGACAGCGTGTCCGCTACGCTCCCAATGTCGATACCAGCCAGCTCACAGGGACTCACCCCTATGACGGGGAGCCGATGAACCGCATCCACTGGAAGATGAGCGCCCACACGGGAACGCTAGTCGTCAAGGACTTCACTCCCTCGGCGTCTCAGACCGTCATCCTGCTGGTGAACTATGCTGTGCACCGGGATACGGGCTTCACGCTGGAAGCGCTCGACGACACTCTCTCGACCATGGCAACAAGCATCCTGCACTATGTTCATGACCGCAACCTGCCTTTCGGTCTCGTAGCGATCGGGTCACACACGGACTGGACGGGCACCGGCCATGATCGCATGCATCTTCTCTCCTGCCTCACGGCGGTAGCCAGAGCCCAGGCCGTACAGACAGAAGACACCGGCATCGTGCTGGACTGGCTGAACCAGAACGCACGCGCGATCCCGGCGCAGTCGCAACTAATTCTCCTTGCGCACGAGATGAACGAGACGGAGGTCGTGCACTTGCTCAAGCAGCGCGAACACTTCGCGCGCATCACCATCATCCTGTTCCCGGAAGGCACGTTCCTCCTGCCGGGCGAGCACCAGGCCCCGTATTACCTGAAGGATACGCCGAGACTGCTCCGCTTGAGGTCTCTGCAGCGCGTGCTCAGGGAGAACGGTATCGAACTGACGATTGTCGGATTGAACGACCCGATAACGAAACTCGCCATGGGCTGAGAAGACTATCATGGACACGACACGCATTGCCCGTCTGATTATCGCCAATACTGCCTGTTTCCTCGCATTCTGGATCGCCCGTCTTGCCGTGCCCTGGTGGTTTGGCGTCGCAGCGCTCATTCTGCTGAACATCGCGTTGCCACACCGCAACCAGAAACTCTTCCGACTGTATCACGGTTTCGAGACGTGTCTTATCATCGTCTATCTTGCACTGACTGCCGACCGGCATACCCTGCAGGAGCTTCTCGCCATTCTCCTGCTCACCGTGCTGTTCGAGCTCTATTTCTGGTTTGTCGGCAACCTGACGCTGGCCGCTGAGTCGCCCACCCATTTCCTGCGCATCAGTATCATCGCATGCTGCTACTCGGTCCTTGGCAATACAGACCCCCTGGTAGCCACCATCGTACTGACCATCATGCTAGCTGCATCGATGCTCTCGGCGGTCACCGCTTCCGACCCACGAGCAGCCAGACGGCTTCTGCCTGGATTCATAATCCTCCTGGTCGTTTTCGTGGCAGCAGTCGCATCCCCTATCGTGCAGGCGCCTACCCTGCCCAGAGCCGCCGTGTGGCTGTTTCCAGGGACACCTGCGTCTACACCGAAGCCTGCGGGAACGGGCGGACTGCCTGTCAACCTGCCTGCCCTTACGTTGCGGCGCGTCATGGAGGACCACTTCTGGGAGCTGTTTGGCTTCATGTATCTCCCACTGGTCATCATGACCGCGGTGCTGATCGCTGCAATCATTGTCTCCATCTCGGTCCTTCACAACACCTGGGGCAAAACCATACGTGCGTTGATCTTCCCTCTCGCGGTCGTCGTGATGGCTCTGATCTTTGCGATCGTCTACACGGGAGCCAAGACCGGACAAATTGCGAACGGCATCGCCCAGGCAGGGCGTGTCCCAGGGGAAGATTACAATGACATCATCGAGGCACTGCGGGAGCGCAACGTGCTGCCTCCCAGGAACAACGAGACCAAGGCTGCCCTCGAGGTCATCGTCGCTACCGTGTACTGGATGGGAGCCAGTCTCCTTCTGGTGTCGATTGTCGCCAGCATCCGGGATATGGTCTTTGAGTTCCGTCACGAGGTCCTGCTGTCGATGCTCGACCGGTCGGAGCGCAAGAAGGTCATCCGGGCAGTACGTCGGCTGGTTTCGCTGGACGAGGGCGCCCTGATGGAAGACCCGGTGACCAGTATCACAGCGCTGTTTGCTATGGGCGTCGAGGCAGTCGGGACGGTCGGGCCGCGCCTGCGGCGGGGAGAAACCGCCGGCGAGTTCGCGCAGCGTGTGACGGTCGAAGCCCCTGCCTGCGCAGTCGCAATCAGTCAGCTGGCGATGCTCTTTGGCAAAGCGCGGTACACCCGTCCCAGTGTCACCGGAGAAGATGTCCTGTTGGCCAAGACCGCACTGCAAGATCTGCAAGCATGTGTCCGCAGCATACGCAACGAGGCCCGGGCCTCGCGACGACCGGCGCGGGGTCGTTGATTTCGAGCTGAACAGCCTACAATGGAGAAGACAGTACACTGCAGAAGGAGCTGACCATGAACGAAAACCTGAACAAAGCCATAACCTACGTCGAACAATACTTCGTCGGCAAGAACACGGTCGTTGACGTAGCCTTTGCGACTCTGCTCGCCGGCGGACATATCTTCCTCGAGGATGTCCCTGGCGTGGGCAAGACAACACTCGCCAACCTCATCTCCCGATCGCTGGGACTGGAGTTCAAGCGTATCCAGTTTACCCCGGACCTCTTGCCGTCGGACATCTCCGGCGTTTCGGTCTATGACCAGAAAACGCAGGAATTCCGGCTGAAACGGGGACCAATCTTCACCAACCTTCTCCTGGCAGACGAAATCAACCGCGGAACCCCCAAGACGCAGTCCGCGCTTCTCGAGGCCATGGCTGAATACCAGGTCACTATCGACGGGACCATCGTCAAGCTGGACCGCCCATTTGTGGTCATGGCGACCATGAACCCAATCGAGTACGAGGGTACGTTCCCATTGCCCGAGGCGCAGCTGGACCGCTTCATGACCCGGCTGACGATTGGATACCCGAGCAAAGAGAAGGAAGAGGAGATCGTGACCGGCTTCTACGCCCGGGTCAAGGTCATCAGCGACGACGTCCGTATCATCTCTCGCGACGACCTGACGACGATGCAGAAAGAGGTCGAGAGCGTTTTCATCGCGCCGGAGCTCATCACCTACATCGTCTCACTGGTCGACGCCACGCGGCACGACGATACCGTCTACCTTGGACTGTCTCCCCGTGGCAGCATCGACCTCATGCGCCTCAGCAAGGCGTACGCGTATCTCCAGGGTCGCGACTTCGTCATCCCGGACGACATCAAGCTGGTTTTCCCGTTCATTTCGGGTCACCGGCTCATCCTGCAGGCTGAAGCGCGTCTCCGGGGCGTTACGACCAATGAGGTCGTAACCAATACCCTCAAGAACGTCCCTATTCCCAAGCTGGCCGACTACAGCAAGCAATGAAGCGGTACCTCCCCCTGAGCATGTTGGTTCAATGCGAGGGGTACTTCCACACGGCCTCGCGCGGCCTGATTCTCGGGCCGGGCTGGCTGTGCTGTGGCTTATTCTGGGCAGTCACGCACTGTTCTTCACTGCAGGTACAGCGATCCTGTACAGCGTGGTACTGCCCATTGTCATGATGCGTTCGATCGATGCGACCGCATCAGGGTCGTCAAGCGCCTGCTGGTGATGATAGGCAAGCCGGACATGGTCAGTGTCAGTCTGACCGGCATCGGAACACGGAGTCCACTCTGCTGTGACGTCTTGCTGTGCCTGCCGCCCCATCTGGTCAAGCAACATGAGCGACACACTCGTCCCGGGATGCGTACAGGAGTCTTGTCGCCGCCGTCAAGACCGAGATTGAGAGCAAACGAGCCCCTCATTCGCACGTCGTCACCATCAAGTAGACAATCCAGCACGAGATGTCCTTCCCAGAACAGGTATTCTGGTTCTGTCAAGCCCCTGAGCCGCATCTTCACAATGCTTGACGCACTCCCCAACCCACCGTAAAATAATCATGTGCCTGCTGAGGGTGCCACAGTCTGAAGTATCCCGCGCAGAATGAGTCAAGACCATCAACAGTACTTGGGGGCGATACACATGCGATACGTAATCAAGCGCACGGGTGAGAAAGTACCCTTCGACCAAGCCAAAATCCGCATCGCCATCACGAAAGCCGGCAAGGCTACGAAGGAATTCGACGAGACTGAATCGGAACGCCTGACGCGCATTATCGTCGCCCAGATCCCCGACGACATCGCCACGGTCGAACAGCTCCAGGACCTCGTCGAGCAGACGCTCATGGAGTCACGCCATCACAAGACGGCCAAAGCCTATATCCTCTACCGCGAGCAGCACCGAAAGCTGCGCGACCTCAAAACGCTTCTCGACCCCCGCGAGACAATCCAGAAATACTTGGAGAAACTGGACTGGCGCGTCAACGAGAATTCCAATACCAGCTACTCTCTTCAGGGACTCAACATGCACCTTGCGACCAGCGTCGTGAGCCGGTACTGGCTGAATGAGGTCTATCCGCCGGAAGTACGGAACGCGCACGTCAACGGCGACATGTACATCCACGATCTGGGGTACCTGGCCGCCTATTGTGTCGGCTGGGACCTCAAGGACCTTCTCCTGAGAGGACTCGGAGGCGTATACGGCAAGGTCGAAAGCAAGCCCGCCAAACATTTCCGCTCGGCGCTGGGGCAGATGGTCAACTTCATCTTCACCATGCAGGGCGAGGCGGCCGGCGCACAGGCGTTCAGCTCGGTCGACACCTACCTCGCGCCCTTCATCCGCTACGATCGCCTGTGCTATGACGAGGTCAAGCAGGCCGTGCAGGAATTCGTGTTCAACATGAATGTCCCCACACGGTCAGGCTTCCAGTCTCCCTTCAGCAACATCACCCTGGATCTCCACGCGCACGGCGCCACGGCCGGCGAAGAAGCGATTATCGGCGGAAAGCCTGTGCCCGAGACCTACGCGGACTTCCAGCCAGAAATGGACATGTTCAACCGTGCTTTCGCCGAAGTCATGCTTGCCGGCGACGCCAGGGGCCGTGTCTTCTCGTTCCCCATCCCCACGTATAATATTACGAAGGACTTCGACTGGCAGAACCCTGTCTACGACCCCATCTTCGAGATGACCGCCAAGTTCGGCATCCCGTACTGGAGCAACTTCGTGAACAGCGACATGGATCCGGACGATGCCCGCTCAATGTGCTGTCGTTTGAGGCTCGACACGCGCGAACTGCAGAAGAGAGGTGGCGGATTGTTTGCGTCCAACCCTCTCACCGGCTCTATTGGGGTAGTCACCATCGACCTCCCGCGTATCGGCTACCTCTCTCACAGCAAGGACGAACTGTTCGAGCGCCTGTCCCGCGTGATGGACGTCGCTCGCACGTCGCTCGAGATCAAGCGCAAGATCATCGAGAACCTGACGGTGGCAGGACTCTACCCTTATTCACGACACTACCTTGATGCAGTCAAACAGCGCAATGGGCTCTACTGGGCCAACCATTTCAACACGATCGGCATCAACGGCATGAACGAACTCCTGCTCAACTTCGCCAGCGTCACGATTGCCGAGCCCGATGGACGACGTCTGGCGCTCGAGATCATGGACTTCATGCTGGGTAAGCTCGAGGAGTACCAGCACGAAAGCGGACAGCTCTATAACCTTGAAGCAACTCCCGCCGAATCATCAACCTATGTGCTGGCCAAGCAGGACAAGGCTCTGTATCCAGACATCCTCGTGGCAAACGAAGAGGCCGTCAAGAACGGTGGTGATCCCTACTACACGAACTCTACACAGTTGCCTGTGGCGTACACGACCGACCCGTTCGAGGCGCTTGACCTCCAGGACCCTCTTCAGGTCAAGTATACAGGAGGCACTGTCGTCCACCTGTTCCTCGGCGAACGGCTGGAAAGCGCAGACCAGGCCAAGCAGCTGGTGCGCGTAGTCACGAACAGCTACCGACTGCCCTACTTCACGCTCACGCCCACGTTCTCCATATGCCCCAAACACGGGTACATCAACGGCAACCATCCATTCTGCCCCAAGTGCGATGAAGAGCTGGTCGTCGAGGCACAGAAGGTGGCTGCGGGCCCTGCCTCTGGAGACGTCCCGTTCGCAACCCGTCCTGAAAGCTAGGAGGTGTTTGCCCCATGAGAGGATTCCGTCGTCCCAAGAAGAAAGTCATTTTCCTTGCCGTCGCCGTTCTGGTTCTTGCTGCCTCTGTGTTCCTCGTCGCACGCAACCTGAACCCGAACGGCACGCCAGGCACTCCTTCAACAACACCAGGGACCACGGCAAGACCCTCGAAGAATGATGTCGGCCTGTATCTGGACAAGGGCAACCTCTGGCAATGGGCGGGCGGGCGCAAGACACAGCTGACCAAGTTGGGTACGATCGTCACCTTCGACTGGCACCCCGCCGGAGGCGAGCTCGTCTACGTGACCAGCGAAACCGACGGTTCGTACAAGGCTGTCGACCGCAAACTCGCGTCCAAGCAGGAACTGGTAATCTACCAGGGGAAAACCGAGATGTGGCCCAAGGTGCTGTGCTCCTCGAAGGGCGTCCTGCTGGTCGAGGCTTCGCCGACGACGATTCCGCGGCTGCTGCAGCTGACCATGACCTCTGTCGGCTACGATGGCACGACAAATGGCTCATTCTGGACACAGGTTCCACTGACAAAAGAACAGTTTGATCGGACGACGCGACTGATTCTGGGCGGATCGATACCTCTCATCGTCTCTCCCGGTGGCATCTGGAGTGTCGCCGCCTCAAGCCTCGGCTTCGACACGGCTCACACCTTCCTCGGTCCAACAGGGGTCACATTGGCCGATGGTACATTCTTTGGCCCCATGCAGGATACGAAAGGGACGTTCCTCGGCATCAAGACCAAGGCTGGCAAGGTCACGAGCGTGACTCCGCCGCCCACCTCAACCGGCATCCTCCAGCCGTTCGTTCGCGGCGCATCACGGACGACCGATGGCAAGACACTTGTCTACGAACTCGGCATCTATGGTTCGAGTACGAGCGCGGATGGCAAGACCGCCCCCCTGACTTATGAGACGTGGCAGTATGTCGAGGGCTCCCGCAAACCAAAGCTCATCGTCAAGAGCAATACTCCGTCGTTGTTTGCCTATCAGTTCACGGGCGGCAGCGCACCCGTTGCCGCCGGCAAGCAGCCCGGCGCGACGCTGACGACGGAAACGGGACTCATGTTCCGGGACCAACCCATTACGCTCGGCAGCACCGTCCTCGAAGTGGCCGCGCCCACGGAGACCCGAACTGCACTTGCGCTGGGCCAGGGCTGGATTCAGGCGAAGGGGCTCGGTCAGGCGAAGGGAAAGACCGGCTGGGTCTATGGCGGGTACGCCAGAATAACGCGTGGAAAGACAACGTATGTGCCGTTTGCCAGGGTGACCGCCTCCAAGACCGTCAAGGTCTACCTCGACGAGAGTCTCGGCGGAACCGCCGCGACAGTACTTGCAAAGGGCGATAACGTCGTTGCACTGGGAATGACTGCGGACAAACGGGCAATCCGGATCCTGCTGCCGTCTGGAACGACGGCGTTCGTAGCGACAGGCAGTGTCACTGTATCCAATTGAATTCCTGACTATACTCTGCTCAGTGAGAGGAGGTGGCGAGTGAAAGAACTAGAGAATGGGGACCTGTTGCTGGAGAACGGAATGACAATACCAGCGTGCAGGCGTACAAGAACTGAGGTTTACAGCCGTGTGGTTGGCTATCTGAGGCCTGTTTCCCAGTGGAACAGGGGGAAAAAGGCGGAATGGGCCGACAGAATATGTTTCGAGGCCAAAACCCAACACAGCACAGCACAATGAACGTAATGGGTAAAACGCCGCTGGACATGGTCCTCCTGCAGGACTGTCAGCGGCGTTTTCATATTGTCATGCGGGAAGCACCCGTTGGTGAGAAAAGAGAGACATGAGACTGGCGCACTACGAACCGCTGTCGCTCGGTGACTTCCCAGGCAAACTGGCCACAACCGTGTTCACGGTCGGCTGCAACTTCGCATGTCCATATTGCCACAACCCTGAGCTCGTCACCGCGAGGGAGGATACGCCGCAACTGACCGAAGAGGCATTCTTTGCCTTTCTCAAACGCCGCAGGGGCAAACTCAACGGCGTCTGCATCACCGGAGGAGAACCGACGCTTCACGCCGACCTTGTCGGATTTGTCGAGCGCATCCGCGCCCTAGGCTATGCTGTCAAGCTGGACACCAACGGATCCAGCCCCGAAATGCTTGGACACCTTCTGGAAACGAGCTCCCTGGACTACGTTGCCATGGATGTGAAAGCCCCTCCGTCACGATACAGTGAGATAACGGGTAGCCCGTATGCTCTCGCCCTGGCGAAGACTTCGATACGGCTTCTGGGCGAGTGTAACACCGTCCATGAATATCGGACGACAGTCTTGCCTCTGCTGTTCGGGGAAGTCGACATCGACAATATCATCTGCATGCTGCCCCCTGGATCGCGCTACGTCATCCAGAACTTCGTCGCTACCAAGACCCTCGACCCAAACCTCGTACATGCCAGAGGCTTTGCGTCCGGCGACCTCGAAACCATTGCGGACCACATGCGCCTGCACTACCCACTCCTCCACATCAGCACACGAGGCGGCATCTAGGCTGAGCCAGCCCGTTCACCGCACCTGCTGCCTGAGACGGCGCTGTAGATCATCTCCGACACCTCGGCCATGACGTGTTTCGCCTGAGCGGCCCGTTCAAAACCTGACGCAAAAACGCAGAGCGAATAGGTGGGCCCTCCCGACACGGTGACGAGCTCTGCGTCGAGAAGGGAACCACTCATGCCACCCGTCTTTCCCGCCAGGACAGCATTGCCGGGAAGCGGCCAGGCAACCAGGTCTCTCAGCTGGTTCATGCGCAGATAACCAAGCATGCATTCGCTCGCCGCGTTCGAGACCAGACGATGCGCGTGTAGTAGCGCCAGCATGTCGGCGACCTCGGTGGCGGTCACATTATTGTCGATTCCACGCCCAAGCGTCTCATGGTCCATCATCCGACGTCGGATACTGGTCGCCTCGTACCCAAGGTCGTGCAGGACATCGTTCAGACGCTCTAGGCCGATCTCCTCGATAAGCTGGTTGCAGGCCATGTTGTCGGACACGCCCATCATCATGATGCACAGATCCTGGACCGACCACGGGCGAGACCTGTCCAGATGCTCGAGAAGGCCGGTCCCATGAGGGGCAGGGACTGTCAGACGAATAGGCCGGTCCCACGCCAGTTCACCCAGTTCCACCAGTTGCGCAACGCAAACCAGGAGCGGGAGCTTGATGATCGACGCGGCTCCGAACGGGAGATTACTGTTCTGAGAGAAGATGAGACAGCGGTCTTCTGCGCTCAAGAGCTCAGCGTGCACGGCGCATGGAAATGCGATCGTCGCAAGAATCTCTTGAAGCGCTTTCTGAACGGGAAGATATCGGGTGTCCTGCCTCATTCCGTCTCAGGTTTCGGACGGTCGCGGTATACGCGGTGAACCAGCTTGCCGACAGTAGAGAGGACCTCATAGCTGATCGTCTGGGCGAGCGATCCGAGATCACCAGCGGTGATGCGCTGGTTTCCGACCTCACCCATGAGCACAGCTTCGTCGCCCACCGTCACACCCTGGACATCCGACAGGTCGATCATGGTCTGATCCATGGTCACCCGCCCTATGACCGGTGCTCGCTTGCCACGGATGAGCACCGAGGCCTTGTTGGACAACATGCGGGAATACCCATCCGTGTAGCCGACTGGAAGGATTCCTACCACCGTCGGCTTGTAGGTCAGATAGCTGCGCCCATAGCTTATGCCATAGCCGGCAGGAACCTGTTTGAACGCTATCAGCCGGGACTTCATCGACATTGCCGGCCGCAATCCCGCAATCGGCACGCCCTCAATGGGCGAGCAACCATAGAGCAGCAATCCCGGACGGATCCCTTCGAAGGTCGCAGCCTTCATAGTCAGGATACCGGCCGAGTTGCAGAAATGGGCCAGAGGAGGGCGTATACCTTCCACGGTCGACTGGTGCAGGACTTTCTCGAACCTCCGCAGTTGCATGGAGGAGTAGGATTCGTCCGAGTCCGCACAGGAAAAATGCGAATAGATCCCCTCTACGTCGAGACCTTTCACCCCGTTCAACTTGCGTAGCACATCCAGCGCCCCTTCCGCGAGGACACCGCCTCTTCCCATGCCCGTATCCACCGTGAGATGGACCGTCAGCTGCTTTCCGGCAGCTGCTCCAGCGACTTCGCGCGCGACGTCGTCGCTGGCGATGCTGAGCGTAATACCCTGAGCGATTGCCTCCTGGACTCCTGATGCGGGAACATAGCCAAACACGAGCATGCGACCTTTGATACCGGCCCGTCGAAGCTCAAGAGCCTCTTCCAGCGTAGCAAGCGCGAACCAGTGGGCGCCCTCTTCCTGGAGGACCCGCGCCACATCCACCGCACCATGCCCATAGGCATCGTCTTTGACGACACATAGCACGTGAGTCTTCGCCGGCACCATCCCACGGATGACATGATAGTTGCCCCGTACGCAAGCCAGATCTATCTCCAGCCACGTAGAACGCCCGAACTCCTCGACCGAAACACAGTCCTCTCTCTTCATGACAAAACAATAGCACGATTCAGAAGACGTTCAACACAGAGATACTCACCAATACGCAGTCTGCAGGCACACTATCTATGGCCACCGCCAAGTATGCAAACGTTGCCATTGACAAGAATCAGGTATTCGGTATAGTAGCGGTGTAATCGGTAACTTCGTTATCGGTTACATGCCCTCCTTCGAAAACAGCCCGGACCGCAATCGCGCTTCGGGCTGTTTTCTTTGCTGCCCCTCCTACCAGAATCTGACGGGCTGATAGTCCGCGGCCGACTGGTGCAGTGGTGGCAACTCTCTGTCTCCTGCCGCGCTCCGCAACGTTTCTTCCATCGCAGCTGCGAAGAAACGCTCAGAGCTGTAGTGGTCGACAATAACTACACAACCTCCACGCTGAGACACGTCGAGCGCCTCGTGGTATGTGACATCTCCCGTGATCAGTACCTGGGCTCCAGCTCTGTTTGCGGCCGGGAGAAGCGACGATCCCGATCCAGAGCAGAAGGCCACGCGTTCAATGACCTCCGGCAGAATCCCCGCCACTGGCAACACCGACAGTGCGAAGAACGACTTGATGAATGCGACGAACTCTTCCGGACCCATGGCATGAGGCAACCTCCCCATGTGCCCGAACCCAGCGAGTGGCCTCCCGGGAAGATGCTCCTCGAAAACGTCTACTGCCGGTTCCTCATAAGGATGAGCCCCGCGCAGAGCCTTCAGGGCAGATGCCAGATCCCGGCCGGAGACGATGGTCTCGATGCGGTCCTCCGCCACGGTGGTCATGGCATTCTCCTCGCCTACAAAGGGATGCGTCCCAGGATCAGGTACGAACCCACCCGTCCCGGCGACCCGGAACGACGTGCGCGAATAGGAGCCGGTATGCCCTGCCCCGGCGGAAAACATCGCGTCCAGAACCTGTTCCCTGAACTCGGGAGGAACGAACGTGACAACCTTATACAACCGTTCCGACTCATGAAGCTCAAGAATACCCAGGTCTGTGAGGCCCATCCGACGCGCCACAAATGCGTTGAGGCCGTCCGCCACAGCGTCGAAGTTCGTGTGTACCGCCAGCAGAGCCATGTTCATACGAACGGCGACCAACAGCGCCGAGTGCTGGATCGGGTCCAGCTTCTTGATCGCCCGGAAAATGGGTGGATGGTGGGACAGGATGAGATTGGCGCCAGCCCGGTCTGCTTCCTCGACGGTCTCGTGCGTGACATCAAGACAAAGGAGGACGCCGCGTACCTCGTCGTCCATCGAACCGACGATCAGTCCAGCGTTGTCATACTCCTCCTGCAGTCGAAACGGGGCCACAGTATCGATGAGATCGTACAATTCCCGGATGCGCATTGCGCACCTCCCGTGTCAGCACATTGCTTTCGACAAAAGTATACGCCACGAACGACCGAACCGACAGTCGACCCATCAGGGAAGAAGACTCGGGGCTAGCTCCTGGTTCCAGGATGCTTGTCCTCAGTTAAACCAGCCTGCGCTGTTCTGTCCGCTCGCACCATCCCGTATACCAGAGCGGCTTCCCCCGCAAGAGCCAGGAGATCGCCCGCGCTGTAGGCCGAACCAACGTCGCCGAGAAACGGCAGGACAATATAGTCTCCCAGGAAATTGAGGTGCGTCTGGTCACTCATGAGAACAACGTTGGCTGCAGTCCCGTTCTTGAGCAGCTCCTCTGCGTGAGAGCCCTGCCCGGTGGCGACAAGTGCCTGGGGATCAGCCGGCATACGCCCATAGTTTGCGCCAATGACAAGAACATTGAGCATCAACCCGACCAGAAGAATCGGAACACCGAAAACCCTGCGGTTCACCAGCAGAAACGCCAGGAGCATGAGCAGGGTCAGGACATAGATCCCTGGAAGCAGTGCGCCAAGCAACGATTCCCCACGAGACGTAAAAATGAGCACCTGAACTATGAACGCCCCCACCCCGAGAGCCAGAGCCTTGAGGTGAAAGTTCTCGATGTAGCGCAGCCGTCCGCCGGTGAGTAGACTGGAAACCAGCGCAACACCCAGGACAGCCAGAACAAACATGCTAGGCCTGAACGCCCGCTGCGATGCCGACTCCGTCCCTCGAGTCGATCTGAATGGCGGAGGGAAAATTGGTCATGTCTCCTATCTCAAGGTGCGCATGCACAAGCTTCGTGAATGTGACCACCAGCTCTGGATCGAACTGCGCTCCGCGCTCCTGGTCCAGGATCTTCAGCGCTTCCATGACCGTGAGGCTCTTTGCCCGGTATGGCCGCGAACTCACCATGGCGTCGAACGAATCTGCAACAGCAATGATGCGGGCGCCAAAAGGAATGTTCTCCCCCGCGAGATGGTCCGGGTAACCCTTGCCGTCATATCGTTCATGGTGGTGCAGAACGATATCCCGCCCACCCTCAAACAGCGTCAATCCCTCCAGCAGGGCGGCGGAAACCCCTGGGTGTTCCATGATGTGATGGAACTCTTCCGCGCTCAGCCCTGGCTTGCGCAGCAGACTATCGTCGAGCCCGACCTTCCCAAGGTCGTGCAGCACGGCAGCCTGTAGAACCATGTCCGCTTCGCCACTCTCCATGCCAAGCTCATTACACATATCTTCAACCCACGCCCGCACGCGCTTCGAGTGCTGTGCAGTCTCGGGGCTCTTGCTTTCCAGGACATCGACCAGCTTCTCAAGTATTGCCTCCGTTTGATTTCGGAGAGCTTGCTCGCGCTTCAGAGAGAAGTACAGAAGCAGGAATGTGGGAACGAGGAACAGAATACTCAGCGGGTTCTCCCTGAAGAGTGCCGTCATGACCATGCCCAGCGGCAACAGGGCCGCAAAGTCGAGCCAGCTCTGTCTGAAAAACGATACGAGAACCTCCAAGAGAGGTCTGCGGCTCAGGGTCGAGAACAGGCACGAGAGCATGACGCATTCCGCAACAATGTAGTACGCCGCAGCAAGGCCGACGGCGAGAAGGTTCGCTCCTTCCAGAAACCTCAGCTGCGATACGGCGAAGTGGTGGTAGATGATGCTGGTGCCCCCGATAACGGTGGCATAAAGGGCCCCGTTGAAAACGATCTTGTCGACTGACTTGTGTGTGACGAGATCGCTCACGATCGTCTGAATGAGAACCAGAAGCATGGCCTGCTCCGGCGGCCAGATACACGCCACTGCAAAAGTAATCCCCAGCGAGACCGTCACTTCGGTCTGGGCATTGCCGAAGCCGAAGTACACGATCGGGTAGAGGTCCGCCACAGTCTCGCTCACCAATATCATGATGAACCAGACAGCCAAAATGGGCGCCCGCTCCAAAGGCACTATCCGCGCTACCACGAACGTGCCGACCGCTAAGCAGATCGACAGGACAATGTACGCAAACACCCCACGGTTCAATCGGTCACTCAATTTCACACTCCTGTCAGATAAGTGGGGCAATTCCCCCAAGTGGCTTCAATTGTCTGCTACCGACCCCGCATGTCAATGCTTCAGCCTCGGAACACCCGCTGACCGCCCGCCTCCACTTCCTAATGCCACTTGAAATTGGCGAGGATGGACAGGACGATGGCGACGATCGAAACGGCACTTGCAGTGACTTTGCTTCCCCACTTCATAGCAGATACCTCCTGGGTAGTCGTGGCTAATGCCACTTGAAATTGGCGAGGATGGACAGGACGATGGCGACGATCGAAACGGCACTTGCAGTGACTTTGCTTCCCCACTTCATAGCAGATACCTCCTGGGTAGTCGTGGCTAATGCCACTTGAAATTGGCGAGGATGGACAGGACGATGGCGACGATCGAAACGGCACTTGCAGTGACTTTGCTTCCCCACTTCATAGCAGATACCTCCTTTGTGTCATGATGTGAGTTCTCCACTGACCAACATTATGTCTCGTCGCGATTTTGTCAAGGAAATCACAAGGTAGTGAGAAGCCCACAGCACTCTCGCGCTGTGGGCTTCTCACATACAAACTCACGATGAATATTTAGTTTACAGGCGCTATCCGACGGGTGTCCCGGGCAATGACCAATTCCTCGTTGGTCGGAATGACCAGGACTTTGATGCGGGAAGACGACTTGCTGATTTCCGCCCCCTCGCCGTGCTCCTTGCCATGATTCGCCTCGGCATCGAGTTCTACGCCCAGGAACTCCATATCCTTGACGACCATCTCACGAACGATATCGCTGTTCTCACCTATCCCGCCCGTGAACACGATCGCATCGGCTCCGTTCATGGCCGCAATATACGAACCGATATACTTCTTGAGCCTGTAGCAGAACACTTCCAGTGCCAGCGTCGCACGCTTGTCGCCCTTGGCAGACTCTTCCTCCAGAGTGCGGAAGTCATTGCTGACGCCCGAAATCCCCAGAACGCCTGAGTGCTTGTTGAGCAGAGCGTTGATCTGCTGAAGGTTCAGTTCTTCCTTCCCCATGATATAGAGGGGGACAGCGGGATCGATGTCTCCACACCGTGTGCCCATGGCCAGCCCTTCGAGAGGAGTGAACCCCATAGACGTATCGACGGATCTGCCATGATCGACAGCGGTAATGGAGGAACCATTGCCCAGATGACACGTGATGAGCTTGAGTTCATTAATGGGCCTTCCCAGCATTGCTGCTGCCTCATGCGATACGAAATAGTGACTGGTACCGTGAAAACCGTATTTGCGGATGTGGTTCCGGGTATAGAAAACGTAAGGGATCGCATACATGAATGCTTTGTCCGGCATCGTCTGATGGAATGCGGTGTCGAAGACGGCGACCTGGGGCACCTTGGGCAACAGCTCTGAGATAGCGTAGATGCCCGCAAGGTTTGGCGGATTGTGGAGAGGCGCGATATCAATACACTCCTCGATCTTGGCCACCACCTCGGGCGTAATCAGCGTCGATTCCGAGAACGACTCGGCACCATGGACCACGCGGTGCCCGACAGCCTGAATGTCCTCAATGCTCGTGAGGACACCCTTCTCCGGATCAACCAAGACTTTCAGAATAAGCTCGATACCGGCGTAGTGCTCAAGGATCTCGTGGACAGAAACGAGCTTCTTCCGTCCGGCAACCGTGTGATTGAGCTGCGCCTCCGCGGTGCCGATCTTCTCCAGCAGGCCTTCGGCCAGCTGCTGATCATCGTCGTACAGCTTGTACTTGACAGAAGAGCTGCCACAGTTCAGGATCAGAACCTTCATATCTTTTCCTCCGCGTTGTCGACAGGAATCTCATAGCTGTAGAAACCCTTGCCGGTCTTCACTCCCAAGTGCCCGCGTCGAGTCAAATTCCGAACGAGCGCCTGTGGACGATATCGAGTCTCGCCAAACTCGTGGAAGAGGTTCTCCGACCACCCGAGGACGACATCCAGCCCGATCTGGTCGGCCAGAGCAAATGGGCCCTTGTTGAAACCGAATCCAAGGCGCATGGCGACATCGATGTCCTCCTTGCTGGCCGTTCCTTCCTGGTAGAGCATGATGGCTTCGTTGATAAGGGGCACGACAAGTCGCGCCGTGATGTAGCCTGGGTTTTCGAGCACGTCGACGGGAGTCTTACCCATGCGGCGTGCCAGTTCCTTCGCACGGTCGACGGTCGCTTGAGACGTATGGACGCCTCGCACCATCTCGACCAGCTTGATCGCCGGAACGGGCGCGAGGAAGTGCATGCCTACGAGACGCTCCTTGTTGACCATCTTCAGCGCGATGTCAGTGATAGGCAGGATAGCTGTGTTGCTGACGTAGGTGACCTCACCGGGGCATATCTTCTCAAATTGGGCCTCAAGCTGGCCAAACAGATCCTGCTTGGCCGCAAGGTCATCCGGAATGGCCTCGATGACAAGGTCGACACTGCCCACGTCACTGGGATTCAACGTGAACTTGATGTGAGAAAGCAGGACCTTCTTCTCTGATCCCGTGATGCCCCATCGCTGGAGTTCGAGATTGAGACTGTTCTCAATGCTCTGGCGGGCACGCGTCAGTCCGTCCTCCGTTTGGTCGACGAGCACCACTTCGAGACCGTGCGCTGCTGCGTCCTGAGCAATCCCCGCTCCCATGACACCGGCACCAAACACCGCAATCCTTCGAATTTCCATGTACACCCCTCCTGTTACGAGATAGGAAGACTGGTACGCAGTGCGCCCACTATAATCCTCACGTTAGTGCAAGTCTCCTCTACTTTCGCGCATCTCCTCGTCGCTGAGGCCGAAGTAGTGGCCCAGTTCATGCAGGACCACGTGCTGGACAAGAGGCATCAGCTCGTCGACCGTATCGACCGAGGACTCGAGGGGAACCTTGAACACGCTGATCTTGTCAGGCAGAGTGCCACTGTAGTGCGGCCCCCGGTCCCTGAGCGGAACCCCCTGGTACAACCCCAGCAGGCCGTAGCCGTTGGCAACTCCGGTACGCTTCAGGACATCCATCGGAGGAAAATCCTCGACGACGACGTCAATGTTCTTGAGCGCCGTCCTGAACTGGTCAGGAAGCGTGACAAGAGCAACGAGCACGAGTTCTTCGAAGTCCTTCTGTTCCAGTTCAATCACAACGCATCCTGCTCCCTGATCCGACCGATAGGTATTATTTATCATACCACAACCATCGGGGAGGCCAACACCGTTGTGTGACGCCACCATCTACAACGCCCAACCCGGCGGCCGGTCTCGTCGCCATGACACCGTACATACTCACAACTCTTGCATTACGACAGGACTTCCTCTAATATGTCCCTGAGGGATGCCGAAAGGCATGCAACTGGGCACTAGGATCGGCTGGAACTTTCTGGCTCAACTCCTGGTACCCAGCCCCTCAGCGATCGACCTCACCGTGTGCCTCAGGAGGTGTCCATGAAACAACGCAACGTCGTTCGCATCATCTACTTGTATCTCGTCACAGTGGTCGGGATCGTCATGGCTCTTACCGGGCTTATCGGAGCAATCACCAATGTCCTCAACATGTATGTCTTCCGTCTGATCACATCGGACAGCATGCAGAACGAACTGGCCTCACTGTTGGCCTTCGCCTCCGCAGTGGCAGTCGGCGTGCCGGTCTGGCTGTACCACTGGGACATCATCCAGGAATCACGCCAGCACGCGCCGGCATTTGTGACAACCGCTCCTGCAGCGACGAGCGAACCCGTCACAGCGACCGTGACACCACCGCCGGAGGTTCGCCGGGATATCATCAGAAGGCTATACATCTATCTGCTATCTGCCATTGGGCTGTTCATCGTCATGTTCAACCTCATCAACATCGCTCCCAGTGTCTATCGGGCGTTCTTTATGTCGTCGATTCCGATGATGACGCCCATACAACCGGGCACCGCCGGTCCCATCTTGCAAAACAATACGTACGCGATCCAAAGCCTTATCAGGAACATCGTTGCCGTCCTCGTCGGGATCCCCGTCTGGTTGTACCACTGGCATCTCGGACAGCGCGAACTCCGGGACCCGCTGGGCGACTGACACAAGCGAAGCAACTCACGGACCTCATCAGAACACCCTGCGCATGAAGGCACGAAGTCCCCTACAGCAGCTCAATCGCAAGTCTGTAAAGGGCTTTGCGCCTTTTTGTTTTGAGACCGTTTAGTATATAATGGCTACGTGGCAACCAATCCTGTAGAGGAGAAAAATGGGTGAGACAAATGTTCCCCGGTTCCCTGGCCGTAGCTCCCGCAGTCGCCGTGTCGAGGGATTGCAAGAAGACAGGTCTGAAGGCGCGAACGTACGTGACAACGCCACACGAATCGTGTCACCCAGACTGACAGTACAGATGCAGAGCCTGCACAGTACTATCGCCAACAGCACTGTAGTTCCTTCGACCCCAGGGCAGTCACGGCCTGGACGGTCCCAACTTTCTGTCATGGTGGGTCGTCAGCCCGTGACAGGAAGATTCTGGCGCCAGGAGGGTGCAGCATCTGCCCTCTTCGCCGTTGCAAGGGAGTGAGGCCATGAAAGCACTGGAAGTACGCGGCATCTCCAAGATGTTCCCCGGAAATCTTGCGAACGACAACATCTCGTTCTCGGTCGAAAAGGGAGAGATTTTTGCCATCGTCGGCGAAAACGGCGCGGGCAAGAGTACTCTGATGAACATCATCTACGGCATCTACGCAGCATCGAGCGGAGACCTCCTGGTCAACGAGAACGAAGTCAGGATCCGTTCGGTCGAGGATGCCATCAAGCTCCGGATGGGCATGGTGCACCAAGAGTTCATGCTGATTCCAAGGTTCACCGTCACCCAGAACATCGTCATCGGCGATGAGCCGCACAAGGGTATCTTCTTTGATTACGGCAGGGCAGTGCGCGAAGTCCGGGAGCTCTCGAAGCGCGTCTCGCTGACCGTGGACGCCTCGGCTCTTGTGGGCGACCTGCCCGTCGGCGTCCAGCAGCGTGTCGAAATCCTCAAGGTGCTGCGCAGAGGTGCTGAGATCCTCATTTTCGATGAGCCCACGGCCGTCCTCACGCCTGAAGAGACTGTCGAGCTGTTCGTGACCATGCGTAAACTGCAGGCCGAGGGAAAGACGATCCTGTTCATCAGTCACAAGCTGAAAGAGGTTATGGAGATCGCCGATCGCATAGCGGTCCTGCGTCGCGGCAAGCTGCAGGGCATCGTAAACAAGAAGAACACGAACGAAGAGGAACTGGCTCGCATGATGGTCGGCCGCAACGTCGTCCTCGAGATTCCCAAAGTCGACGTGAAAGTGGGAACTGTGGCATTTGCGTGTCACGATCTGCACGTCAGAAACAAGCGCGGATACGAAGCCGTCAAAGGCATGAGCCTTGAGGTCCACGGCGGAGAGATCGTCGGCATTGCGGGCGTTCAAGGCAACGGCCAGGACGAACTGGTCAACGCCATGATCGGTTTCTCGCATCCGGTCTCAGGTTCCATGGAACTCAACGGAAAGAACATGCGCATGGTCACCACGGCGCAACTGCGCAAGGAAGGCATGAGCTACATCACCGAAGACCGTGGGCGCAGAGGTCTTGTCATGCCATACACGGTACGCGAGAACTCTGTCATGGGTCAGCACTTGGGCAGACCGTTCAGTAAGGGCATCAGGATGGACTATGACAAGGTCGGGGAGTTTGCCGAAGGGAAGGTCAAGGAATATGACATCCGACCTGGTGACGTCTATGACACGGCAGGATCCCTGTCCGGCGGCAACCAGCAGAAGCTCATCCTGGCCCGTGAACTGTCACTGCCGCACAACTTCCTGATCGCTTCGCAGCCGACACGCGGCCTGGACGTCGGCGCCACCGAATTCGTCTATCACAAGCTGCTTGAGGAGAAGAAGGCTGGTAAGGCCATCCTGCTTATCTCGCTCGAACTCTCTGAGATCCTCGGCCTGTCCGACCGTATTCTGGTCATCTTTGAAGGCCACATCGTTGGAGAGACAACCCCGGACAAGACGACCGAGGAGGCCCTGGGTCTTCTGATGCTCGGCGTCGGTATCGACAAGAAGGTGCAATCGTGAGCGAAAGCAATTTCACCACCAGGTTCCTCAAAGTCTTCGGCATCAACAACCAGGGACACAAACGGAGAGACCCTCTCAACGTCTGGGTCCCCCTCATCTCCGTGGGCCTGGCTCTGATCGTCGGCATGATTGTCATAGCCGCCTCCGGGCGAAATCCCTTCCGGGCATACGCGCTTCTGTTTGGCGATTCGGGGCTCATCCCCGGTGGAGCGGCATGGCGGCGCGAGTTCGCCGAACTGCTCATCAAGAGCGCCATGTACATTGCGACGGGTCTCTCGGTCGCCCTGGCATTCAAGGGTGGCCTGTTCAACATCGGCGCCGAGGGCCAGTTCTGGGTAGGCGCCATCGTAGCGACCTTCTTCGGATACTGGACTCCCGTAGCCCACACGTTTGGGGCTATGTACGTCGCTCTGGGGACCTTCGGCTGGATAGCGCAACTCCTGCATGGAGCCATCTGCATCATCATGGGCATGCTTGCGGGCGGCGCATGGGCGGCAGTCGCCGGCTATCTCTATGTCAAGCGCGGCGTCAACATCGTCATTGGCACGATCATGCTCAACTGGATCGCCTGGTTCCTGATCACAAGCTGGCTGGTGACCGGGCCCATGACGCCTCCCTCCCAGACGTTCACTTCTGGCACCTTCTATGTAGCTGACACAGCCAAGCTGTTGAGGATCATGATGCCGACACGCCTCAACACCAGTATCCTGCTGGTGTTGCTCGCGGCGTATGCCACATGGTTCCTCCTCTATAAGACGACGGTCGGCTACGAGATCCGCGCCATCGGCTACACTGCCAACATTGGCATGGAAGCCCCACGCGCGCAGGGGATCAACATCAGCCGCCGCATCCTGCAGCTCATGTTCTTCTCCGGAGCCCTTGCAGCGCTTGGTGGCTCCTTCTTCATCCTGGGACTGCAGTACCAGTTCCCCAACACCGCGACTATGGGATATGGCTGGACTGGTATCGGCATCGCATTGATCGGCCAAAGCGAACCCCTGGGTGTCGTGCTCGCCGGACTGTTCATCGGTGCGCTGCGCACCGGGGCCACGTCCATGCAGGTCGCCAACATCCCAAAGACATTCTCCAACATCATCGAGGGTATGGCGGTCGGCTTCATCGCCCTGCAGGTTGCCGTGCGATATTCCCTGGTCAAGATCCTCCAGCGCCGCCGCTCCCGTACGGACCCGCCAGCAGACCAGGAGGCCACAACATGAACATCCTGCAGATCAACATTACGATCGCCCAGATGCTGGACTACACCATGCCGATCCTGTTTGCCGCGCTGTGCGGCGTCCTCAGTGAAAGCGCAGGCGTCGTCAACATTGGTTTGGACGGTATCATGCGTTTCGGCGCCTTTTTCGGGCTGCTCGGCGCATTTTTCTCTCACTCCCCCTGGATCGGCCTGCTGTTCGGTATCGCCATCGGCTGCCTGGTGGGAGCGCTCCATGCCTTCATCACGATCAGGTGGAATGGCGACCAGACCGTCTCCGGAACAGCCATCAACGTCATCGCCGTCGGCCTCATGACGTACTTGCTGGAATACGTCTTCAGCACGACTGGGTATTCGCCGCAGCTCCAGAACTACTTTGGAGCCCAGGCCTACCGCGTGCATCTCCCTTTCCTGGCCAAGATACCCCTTCTGGGCGCCTTCTCCAACCTGTCGTTCATGATATGGTTTGGCTTCATCTGTACGGTCCTGATGCACGTACTCCTGTACCACACAGTCCTCGGCCTGCGCATCCGCACCTGCGGTGAGAATCCTAGGGCAGCAACGACACTCGGTATCAACGTGTTCCGCATTCGCTGGTTCGCTGTCATCGTAGGGGCTGCGCTCGCAGGCATTGGCGGTGCTACGCTGTCCATTAGCTCATTCTCGGGGTTCAGCGACTCCATGCCCAACGGTGTTGGATTCATTGGCCTGGCCGCCATGATCTTTGGCAAGTGGACCCCATTCGGCGCTCTTGGGGCGGCACTCCTGTTTGGAACGGGCCAGATCGCACAGTCCATCATCGCCGTCACGGGCATCGCTCCCAAACTGGCGCCCGGGCTCACACTTATTCTGCCCTACGTCCTTACGCTGGCTGTCCTTGCAGGCTTCGTCGGCAAGTCTATCGGTCCCGCGGCAGACGGCCTCCCCTACTACAAGGAACAGCGCTAGTCGATCCTTACGCCGGCCTCCGTGGGGACATTATCCTCCGGCAGCCTTTTCACTACTCCCATGGAGGTGAGTCATGAGCAGTCAGTCGGGTGAACAGAAAATGCAGTGGGCGATCCGTCACATGCCGATCCTGTCGTCAGTTGCCGAGCGCTTCGAGAAGGAACAGCCCTTTGCCGGCCTCAATGTCGTCATCGCTCTCCACCTGGAAGCCAAGACAGCCAACCTGGCCTACGTGATGTTGCGTGGCGGCGCCAAGGTCGCCATTACGGCGTCCAACCCCATCACCACGCAGGACGATGTGGCCCAGGCGCTTGCGGAACGTGGGGTCACAGTCTTCGCCAAACGCGGCGAGACGCCGGCTGAGTACAAGGAGTACTTCAGCAACGTCCTGGCCACCAAGCCCAACCTGCTGATCGATGACGGCGGGGACCTCGTGAACGCCGTTCACTTCGAGCATCCAGAACTACTGCCCGCCATTGTGGGAGCGTGTGAAGAGACCACGACCGGAGTCATCCGTGACCGTGCGCTGGCCCACGCCGGTAAGCTGTCGTTCCCAGTCATCGGGGTCAACGAGGGCTTGTGCAAGCACCTCTTCGACAACCGTTTTGGCACGGGACAGTCCGCCTGGGACGGCATTCTGCGAACGACCAACATGAACATCGCCGGCAGGGTTGTGGTCGTTGCCGGGTACGGATGGGTTGGCAAAGGGGTATCCATGCGTGCCAGAGGCCTCGGCGCCCAGGTCGTCGTCACGGAAGTCGATCCTGTGAAGGCCGTCGAAGCCCACATGGAAGGCTATCAGGTCATGCCCATGCTCGAGGCCGCCAGAGTCGGTGAGATCTTCATTACCTGCACGGGTGATGAAAAGGTCATTACCAAGGAGCATTTCGCCGTCATGAAGGATGGCGCCATTCTGTGCAACGCTGGGCACTTCGATGTCGAAGTCGACGTTCAACACTTGCGGAACAAGGACCCTCAGCACCACGAAGTCCGGCACAACATCGAGGAGTATGCTTCCGATGGAAAGCACTTCTACGTCCTGGGCGAGGGGCGCCTTGTCAACCTGGCATGCGCCGACGGGCATCCCATCGAGATCATGGATCTGACATTCGCGTTGCAGACGTTGTCGGCTGAGTACCTGGTCAGACACCAGGAGTCTCTGCCCAATGAACTCATCAATGTACCCGACGCGATCGACGACATGGCATCAAGAGCATTTCTTGCATCCCGCGGCCTGTCCATCGACACGCTGACCGAAGAGCAGAGCAGGTATCTCGTCTCGTACTAAACCGCAGAGATAGACATAGATCGCGCCGAAGCGAAGGGCCGGACGTTACATCCGGCCCTTCGCTATGAAACGTTCATGAAACGGCTCTAGCCAAGAGCGTACCAATTACCCCCGTCCCGCTTGACCCGGGACAACGCTTCATCCGCTCGTGCAATGACGTCGGTAGCTGACGTGTCATTATAGTCCACCACCGACCCTCCGACCGAAACGGAGACCTCGATAACGTTCTTCGGGCTTTCCGGCGATGACAGGACCGAGTGATGAACGAGCTCGACGATCCGTTGGCTGAGCTTCTCAACTCCCTCAAGTTCGACAAGCGGACACACGATGATGAACTCGTCGTCACCAAAGCGGGCGAGGAAATCCATCGAACGCATCGTGCGCTGTACAACAGAGGCGACGAACTTCAGTGCTTCGTCTCCCGCCAGATGTCCAAAGCTGTCGTTGATGTTCTTGAAATTGTCGACATCGATCATGACAAGCCCAAACCGCTGGAAATGACGCTTGAATAACCCGTATTGCTGGTCCAGGATCGTGTCGATGTAGCGCCGATTGTAGAGGCCGGTCAGCTGGTCGACGATCGACGCGTCAGATAGCTGCTTCAGCCGCTCTGTAAGAGCGCTTCCAGCCACCGACTGGAGTTCGCCGAATACCTCCACGCCATACCGTTTATCTCCGACCTGCAGGATCGACGCCTTGATGTAGACAGCCAACCGCTCCCCGTCTTTCCGCTTGAGGAAAACTTCCTTGGCCTCCTGCTGCTCGCCGGTCTCGATACATTTCTGCAATGGGCACCCGTCGAAACACAGGTTCTTGCCGAGGACGTCGGTATGAATCAAGATGTTGTCGTAGCAGTGCTTATTCAGAACTTCGTCAGACGAATAGCCGGTAATGCGTTCCGCCCCCTTGCTCCAGAAGACGATCTTGCGCTCTCCGGTCGTTACGTATACGCCGTCCGAAACAGCGTCCAGGATTCCGCGCAGACTCTCGTCAAGTACTCCCGCATTCATCATACCCTCCTGATTGGCGACATTCGTGCGGCCCGCCCCGCAATCACGAGATCGTGACGACGACGGGAGTGTGATCTGACGGTTTTTCCCAGCGCCTCGGCTCGACGTCGACCATGCAGTCGGCGACGCGCACGGACAGCGCCTCCGAACCCCAGGCATAGTCGATGCGCATGCCCATGCGGCGCTTGAACATGTTCATGCGATAGTCCCACCAGGTAAACTGCTGCTCGCTGTGGAATTTGCGGAACAGGTCGACGAAACCCCACCCGCGTAGATTCTCGAGCGCCTCACGCTCTTCCTGCATGAAGCCGATGGCGTCCTGCATCTCCTCGGGAGCCCAGACGTCCTGGGGATCCCTGGCCACGTTGAAATCGCCCATGAACAGCAGGCGATGGTCTCTGGAATATGTTGTGTCGAGATAGGTCCGAAATTCCCGGAAGAACTGAAGTTTGTGCAGAAATGCCTCGTCACCACGTTCGCCACCATGCGGCAGATACCCGTCGATCAGCGTGACATCCCCGACGTCCACTGCCAGAATCCGGCTCAGATCATTCCCGGCCCAGCCCTTGACGACACTGGAAATGGGTAGTCTGGACGCAATGGCAACGCCGTTGTAGGTCTTCTGGCCGGACATTGCGACCTGATATCCCAGTGCCTCGAACTCTGCAGCAGGGAATGTCTCGTCGACCGTTTTGGTCTCCTGCATAGCGAGAACGTCCACCTGCGACTCCTGCAGCCACTTCTGGACAACAGGCAAACGGGCGCGCACCGAGTTCACGTTCCACGTCGCTATCTTCACGGCTCACTCCTCATGTTCAATATAGGCAGGTTTCCGCCCGACTTCACGACCTCTGGTCACTATCCTCGCCATAGCGGCTGCAAGCCGTTGTCTATCCCACAGTTCGACCCCCGACCTTGCCGCCAGCTCTCGGGCTGATTCCGTGAACCCGCTGCTCGCGACGACCATGCCACGCGTGCCACGGTAATAGTGCACCGCTCCCAGAGCCTCCTGCACGGCGCCGATGCCGACGTTCCCGCCGTACCTCTTTGCCTGCACGACGATGCGCTTACGGGACGACGTCAGCACAAGGTCGGCCCCGAAGTCATGACTCATACCAACATGCTGGACGCGGTAGCCTAGATGGACAAACAGCACTGTCAGGAACTCCTCGAACTGCGTACCGTCCATGGTGTCGATGGAATTCAGCGTTGCTCCGTGAAACATTCGGTCGCGACGCATCCGGATAACGATGCCGGCCACTGCTATCAGAACAAGAAGCGCGGCAGTTGCCACTAGAGAAGGAACGAATGACATAAATGCATTCCAGCCGGCGGTCATGGTCCTGGAGGTCCACACTGCTGTCCGCTGCTGCAGCGCACCAAGAATCCCCTGGATGTCAGGCAAGCAGGGCCTCGATCTCGACCTTTCTGCTCATGGCGGCATCATACCCTCGCACGACATACTCGTGGACGTCCGCAGGCGCACAGCCCTTGAGGTCAGGCCGGATGACCAGATCAGCCGCCTCGAGCTCCGGCTGTGCGATGTTGTTAAGCATCAGGTTGAGCGAACGCTCGAGCAGTTTAGGGATGTTCAGGTTGGCCTTGTACTCTTCTTGCTGAAGCGGATCATACAGTGACACCGCAATGACCCTCGTGGCACCCCGCTTGCGCAGCTCGGTCACGGGAACCGGCAGTGACATGCAGCCATCCAGCAGATACCGGTCGCCGAGTTCGGCGACCGGAAACATGCCTGGCAGGCCGAAGCTCCCGGACAAGGGACCCCAGATGTCCCCACTGTCGAAAAGAATGGCTCTGCCGGTCTGCGCGTCGGTCGCGGCGATGCAGACGGGTTTCTGGAGAGCCTCGAAAACCGTCACCGGGAGTGATTTGCGGAGAGCGGCGCGTAAACGCAAGGGCGTCGTCAGGCCAATCACGGAAATGGTGGACCCGAGCAGCGTGGCCACTTGGGCGCCGTGCCTGACACTGAGGGCTTCCAGGGCTTCGGAGTCGAGGCCCGCCGCACTGAACACGGCTACCACTGCGCCCATCGAAGCACCCGAAAACAGGTCGATCTGGACATGAATCTCTTCCAGCGCCCGCAGCACGCCTATGTGCGCATACGCAAGGATCCCACCCGAACTGAGAGCCAGGCCAAGCTTCTGATTCTTGTGAGTCCTCATCGTGACTCCTCCTGTTCCGGGGCCGGGAATCATCCCCTTATTAATAGTATATTGCGGATATGGCAGCTGGGCAACAGCGCTCCTCACCTCATCAACCGGCTTGACATGACTCCCTCCATCCTATACTTGGAGTGACATCAGGAGGCACACATGGCCATTTTCGACGTCATGGGTTCGTGAAGGAGCAGACGGCGCTTCACCAGGAACAACATTCCATCCGCTCTGCGCACGAGAGCTTGGACTTGGCACGTGGGTATCCCATCGCCGTGGCAAGCGCGATCATCCTGTCGACCACGGCCATCTTCATCCGCTACCTCACACAAACATACAACATGCCTGCGCTCGTTCTGGCCTTCTGGCGAGATTCGTTCGTGGCACTCACGATGCTGATCGTACTCGCCATCCTGTGTCCGCGCCTCCTGCGCGCGGAACGACGCCACGTGGGCTATCTCGTTGCCTACGGCCTCATGCTGACGATGTTCAACTCCTTCTGGACGCTGTCCGTCTCGCTCAACGGAGCAGCCGTGTCGACTGTCCTGGCCTACTCCTCAGCGGCGTTCACCGCTCTTCTGGGCAAGTGGCTCCTGAAGGAACGCCTCGGATGGGTCAAGATTGTGACAATCGCAGGCTGCCTGGGAGGCTGCGTTCTGGTTTCCGGCGCTCTCGAGCCCAGCGCATGGCAAGGAAACCTGACAGGAATCCTGACAGGAATGTTGTCGGGCCTCTGGTACGCGGGTTACAGTCTGATGGGCCGTTCAGCCTCTCAGCGAGGCCTCAATCCCTGGACGACCCTGCTGTACACGTTCGCCTTCGCAGCGTGCTTCCTGCTTCTGCTCAATCTGTTCCTCGGGAAGTTCCTGCCCGGCGCGGCCGTTCGCCCTGCGGACCTGCTGTGGCTTGGAAAGGCCGCATGGGGTTGGTTTATTCTCTTCCTCCTCGCGGCAGGCCCCACTCTCGCGGGTTTTGGACTGTACAATGTCAGCCTCGGCTACTTGCCGTCAAGTGTCGCCAACCTGATCCTCACCCTCGAGCCGGCATTTACGGCAGCAATTGCCTACGTCGTGCTGGGCGAACACCTGAACGGTATCCAGATCGCAGGCAGTCTCCTCATTCTGGGTGGCGTCGTCTTCCTGAGAGTCTACGAGAGCCGGCACAGTATCCAAGTGCCGAGCACACAGCAACCCAGAAACGCGCTGGAAAGTAGGGAAAACGGATGACTTGAAAACGCCCAATGACCTTCTTGGCACTATCGCTGATAGCAGCGAACGGGATGTCGCCACGGGCGCAAGCAGTTTCGTTTACTTCCTGAACAACGGCCTCAGAGGCTTCGGCACGATCGGTTGCCATGGTGCCACGACGCTACTCAAATCGAAAGACGCCTCCCGTTGTCTCCTCGTGATCATGAACACGCTATAAGTGGCGGATCTCCTACCTGGACGTCGAGCTTGCCGTGCCGGTCAGACGCCGATCCAGACTGTCTCTTCTGTCAATTGCGCAACGAATCCGGGAAGCAAGAGCCGGTCTATCGCTGGACCGGCCTCCTGATCCGTTCTTCCTTCGCCTGCAGTCAGGACGCGGCCGGGCGTCAGGACAAGAACTGGCTGACAGAGGAATATACCGACCCCGCTGATGAAGATAGGAAACGGCGTCAGGCCCTGCGTGTGCTTACAGCATTCTTCCCGGTTTTCCAGTCCACATGGACACAGATGGTCTATGTGGAACACCTCATCAACACGCAGATTGACGGTATCCCGTTTACTGGCATTGTGGACCGAATCAATGATTCATCCTTCAGACGTACTATCTCCGCGAAAACCTCAAGGCGGAGATGGACGAGGGGGCAGAGAACTGTATTGCCAAGTCCCGAGAAGTTCTGGCAACAACCGCCCACCGGATCCTCCAGGGCGATTTTCGTGGAAAACGCGGCAGCAAGTGTTTCTCCTGCGACTACAGAAACATCTGTTCTGTGTTCCGCCACACCTAGCCCTGCGTTTCGCAGAAACCAAACAACCCCTGCCACGCGACACGCGGGCAGGGGTTGTTGCACGTCTGTCTCGATCAGCTGCTAGATCTTCGACTTCAGCAAGTCGCCCAGGCGATGGACCCCTTCGGTGATGTGCTCAGGATCCACCGGCGAGAAGCTCAACCGCATATGGCAGTTGTCGTCCCGATGGGGGTAGAAGGCAATGCCCGTAACATACGCGACCTTGGCACTGATCGCTTCGGGGAACATCGCCGTAGTGTCGATATGCTCCGGTGCCTTCACCCATACGAACAGACCACCCTGAGGGTTAGTCCAACTGGCGCCGGCCGGGAAGTACTGTTCAAGAGCAGAGATCATTGCATTCTTCTTCTTGAGATATTCGCGCCGAACGACGGCGACGTACTCATCCAGCCACCCGCGGCTGATAAACTCATACGCTATGTATTGAGTCAGGCTCGGAGAACAGAGGTCCGCCGCCTGCTTGCCAAGGACGATCTTGTCCATGATGTCTTTGCGGGCGACGATCCACCCCAGACGAAGCCCGGGGAAACTGATCTTCGAGAACGTGCGCAGCGCTACGACATGATCCTTGCCACCCAACGCCAGCAGCGACGGGATTGGCTCACCCTCAAAGCGAACCTCCCCGTATGGATCGTCTTCGACAATAAGCAGATCATATTTATTAGCCAGCTCAATCAGCTTCTTGCGGCGCTCCAGCGTCATGGTGACGCCGACAGGGTTCTGGAAATTGGGCACTGTATAGACGAACTTCGGGCGGATGTGCGCCTTCTGCAGCTCCTTGAGCCTGTCCTCAAGAATGTCCATCTGCATGCCGTCCTTGTCCATCGGAACCGTGCAGAACTTGGCCTGCATGCTTGCAAAGGCCTGGAGTGCTCCGATATAGGATGGCTCTTCCACTATGACGGTGTCGCCCGGATTTACGAAAATCTGTGCCAACAGGCTGAGACCCTGCTGCGAGGCCGTGGAGATGATGACGTTGTCCAGATCAATGCTGTTGACACCCTCTTTCTCCATGCGATCCATGAGCAGAACACGCAACTTCTTGATGCCCTCCGTGGACCCGTACTGGAGAGCTTTCTTGCCGTATTGCCTGAGTGCAAACGTGCTTGCCTCGATAACTCGGTCGATGGGAAAGAACTGATCGTCCGGCGTGCCTCCCGACAATGAGATGATTTCCGGAGTGTCGATGAGTTTGAGTTGCTCCCGAATCGCGGATGGTTTAAACCCCAGCGCCCGTTCTGAGAACAACTCTTCTGCGTTCAATGGCATCTATTTTCCTCCGCATCGTGATGAGATTTCGGCAAGTGTCTGTTGCACAAAACATACGTGACTATTTACCGATTAAGCGAAGTATACCACTATTGGGCACAACGAAAAGCCCGCGCATCGACTCACCCAATATGTACCTGAAATGGTTCCGTGAACTCACGAGAAAAAGTACCTGAACACAAAGCCTGACACCAGGCGGGCGCGGACACCCTGGGCACGCAGCAGCAACACCATGGACGTGGCAAAGTGCTCGCAGTACCCGGTATGCCGGTTGACGACGAAGTCCTCGACCGACGTTGCTGTCGGATTCAGTGAGTACTCATAGTTGGCCAGGAGATAGTCGCGAGTCGCCTGCGCCTTGTCTCTGACCGTCAGACCCCGCACGACGCGTGCGGCAACGTCCCTGAAAGCCTGCGAAAGCTCCGGGACCTGAGGGTACCTGTCCAGCAATGCGGCTCGATGAGCCACGAGACTGTCGACAGGGACCGTGTCCTGATCGAGTGACGAGACGTCATATCGGATGGTCTTGTAGTAGGGCGCATCCGTGAACAGGTTGCCCTCCGCGTGCAGGACCAGGACCGGGAATGGCAGGTGGCTCAGGACCGTGGTGAGCGCAGCGAAGACGTAAACCTGCGCACGGCTGGGGACCGGGACGATTGCCGTCCACCAAGGACGGCGGTCAGTGACGGTGAGGGTGTAACAGTGGTCCCCTGTTGCTTTCTCCGCCCTTAGCAGACGGTCCATGGTGGCAGACCCCATGTAGAGGAGTGCGGCACGCAGGAGTTCCAGTATCGCTTCCTGCAGTCTCCCCGCAGAGCTCCCCGGCAAGGTGCTCCACCCAGACGAGCGCCTCTACCACGACAGGGCCGACCACGTGCTTCCGCTGTCTGCGCCAGGGAGATGGTCTCGTGGGGAAGCACCCCTCGCCTTGGACCAAAGGGCTCGGGGGGACCAGCGTCACACTTCCCAGAATCACCCGCTTCGCAGAGGTGCGGAGCAGGTATGCTGCGTAGGGAGGGCTGTACCCCATGGTGGCACAGAACTCCTGCAGCATGATCCCGTTCTCCTTCTTTCGGACACGGAGGTACCGCAAGGCGACCTCTCTCCCGACATGCTGTTTCTCTTGCATTATTAGCGCCATGAAGCTGCTCCTTTCTCATCCAAAGAGCCAACAATATTCTGTCGTCCTTCACGTCTTTTTCTCTTGGGTTGACGGAGTAGTTTACCTCCATCTTGGATGAGTTGATGTGGTTGCTTGACACTGGTGGATACGGAGATATGATAAAAAAGTAGTAATAGTCTGTCCTTGAGCGGGACAACAACAGGGGTGCTTAAATGCCTAAAAAGAAAACGATTCTCGATCTTTACAGCATGAAGCGCAAGGGCGAGATGGTTACTTGGATCACCGCTTACGACGCCCCCATCGCTGCCCTGGCCGAGGCCGCTGGCCTGGATATGCTGCTGGCGGGTGATAGCATGGGGATGTGCGTCTACGGCTACGACAGTACCGTGCCGGTGACGATGGAACAGTGCCTGGACCATACACGGGCCGTGCGCACCGGTGCCCCCAATACCTTCGTCATCGGTGATATGCCCTTCCTCTCGTACCAAGTTTCGGTGGAGGAGGCGGTACGCAATGCCGGCCGCTTTCTGAAGGAAGCCGGGGTAGATGCCATCAAGCTAGAGGGTGGGGTGCGCGTCGTCCGCCAGATCAAGGCCATCGTCGAGGCCGGCATCGTCGTCTTTGGCCACATTGGCCTCACGCCGCAATCCAGCGGCCAGTTGGGCGGGTTCAAAGCCCAGGGACGTACGGTGGAAGCGGCGCGCCTGGTAATCCAGGATGCCCTGGCCGTACAGGAGGCCGGCGCGCATTTCCTGCTGCTGGAAGCCGTCACGCCAGAGGTTACACGCCTGATCCATGACCACCTGCGTATCCCTGTCTATGGCATCGGCGCCGGGCTGGCGGTGGATGGCCAAACGCTGATCGTCTCCGACCTGCTGGGAATCTTCCAGGCTTATACACCCAAATTCGTCAAGAAATACGCCCACCTAGCCGAGGAAATCAAGCGTGCTTTTAGTGAGTTTTGCACCGAGGTGCGTTCCGGCGCTTTCCCCGGTCCCGAACACGTGTATAACATGGTAGAAGGGGAGGCGGATAAGCTCGGCGAGTTAGAGCGGGAGATGTTTAGCGCCGAGTCGTAAGGGAAGCAGCCCTTTCCAGGATAATCAAGCGTACCCAGCGAAGAGTAAGAAGGGCGCGGTCGCACAGTAGATGGTAGATTAATCTTCAGCCCCAGAGCGCAATATGCTCTGGGGCTAATCATAACTGCAAATCTTTGTTTCCGCCTTGCCGCTTACTATTCTGACCATTGGCCTGACGGTCTGGCGCATGCAGCCATCGTCTCCTCTGTCTGCCAACGCCCCAGCAGCGCGTTTTTCCGCCGGGCAAGCGCTGGCCATTCTGCAGCAACTGCTTGCCGAAGGCCAACCGCGTCCGTCCGGCAGCCCGGTAACTAGAGTCCTCTGCAAGCGGGTCACAACCCGCTTGCAGAGCATAGGCTATATCGTCGAAACCGAGTATTCCGTCTCCTACACCTGTATTTCCCCGCACACTAGCCAGTGTACGCCCGTCTATAACATCCTGGCCCGCTCGCATTGACCCATCCAACATGCATGTGAACTGGCTCCGTCAACTCATGAGAACAAGGACGCGAACGATGACATAATACTGCTGGTCCTTCGGATGAGAACAGAGCGGCGGGAATGGAACTCGCGATGGTCAAGTCACAGACATATCTGAAGGCAGGGAAGACCAAGAAGTCGGAGGTGTTGGACGATTTCTGTGAGGGGCGGGATACTGCAGGAGACATACTGCTCTCCTCGGAGAACCTCACAGCCCATGGACATCTCCATCCGGATGATGAGACATAACGGCTTCTCCTTCAGATGAGTTCTGCCATGAACCCTCCGGCTCCTAGTGGGGGAGGCAGACGTACCGTCTGCACGGGCTCTGCCAGGACCAGCTGGATGCAATTGCCAGGAGGAGACAACCTTTGGTCATCAAGAAACGTGGCAGCTACGCGACCATTTCTGGTGAGTTCACGACCTGACGGTTCACGTAAACATTCTTAGGTGAGTTGACACGCAATCAGGGCATAGATACTGCCTATCTGAATGCCGTTAATGAGTTGCTGCAGGAACTGACCCATGGTTTCTCCTCCAACAGGGGTGCAGCGGGGAGTACCTGGTTCCCGCTGCACCGAGATGCGTGCCAGGCTAGGGGTTGACGGTTGTCAGGAACGTCTGCTGGCCGTTCTTGATCTGCAGAAGGACTGCGGCCTTGATGGGGTTGCGGTTTGCGTCGAACTTGTAGTCGCCGGAGACGCCTGAGAAGGTCGTGTTCTTCATGGCATCCCTGATGTCCGAGCCCTTGATCGAGCCGGCAGTCTTGAACGCGTCGAGGAACAGTCCCGTAGCGTCATACGCAAGAGCAGCAAAGGAGTCGGGCGCTTCCCCGTACTTGGCCGTGAATGCTTTGACGAAAGCCTGGACTTTGGGGTTGGTATCGTCCTTGGAGAAGTGAGAGGGGAAGACGCCACCCTCGACAGCCGCACCACCTATCTTGACTAATTCGGTTGAGTCCCAGCCATCGCAGCCACCGGCGGGGACGTTCAGACCCATCTCGCGTGCCTGTTTCAGGATGAGGGCTGATGCGCCGTAGTAGTTGGGCAGAAACAGGAACTCAGGCTTGGCGGCCTTGATTTTGGTCAGCTGGGCCTTGTAGTCGACCGTCTTATCTTCATCCGTGAAGGCTTCATAGGAGACGACCTTGCCGCCGTCCTTCTCAAAAACCGTCTTGAAAACCTCGGCAAGGCCCTTGTTGAAGTCGTTGCCGTTGTCGTACAGTACTGCGGCCGTCTTGACCTTGAGAGTATTGTATGCGTAATTTGCCATCACCGTTCCCTGGAACGAGTCGATGAAACAGGCACGGAAAATGTAGTCACCGAGCAGCGTGACCCCCAAATTGGTGGACACTGACGCAATCATCGGGACGCCGGCAGCCTGCGCGATGGGCCCGATGGCTAGGGCGACCTTGCTCGTGCCGGCGCTGATGATACCGATAACCTTGCTGTCATTGATGAGTTTTTGAATGGCACTGGCGCCGACTTCAGGGGAACCAGTGTCGTCCTCGCCGATGAAGTTGATCGTCGTCTTGACGCCGCCGACTGTTGCTCCGCCGGCAGTGTTGAACTCCTCGACGGCCATAACTGAACCTTTATTGCCGGAAATACCGAAGGTGGCCGAACCGCCGGTCAGCGGTTCGATACTGCCCAGGTTGACAACCTGTTCGGTAGGTTTGACCTCAGCTTTTTTGCATCCAACACCAACGCCAGCAATCAGTGCACAGACAAGAATAATGACAAGCAGTCTTCTCATGTTTTCTCCTCTCGTGATGCGAATGTGTGGTACCGGTTCGTGGAATGAGAGAGTATCGTCAGGCTTGCAGACCCGTTGACGCCCCCTTTCCAAGAAAGCAGAAGGACCTCACGGTTTGTTTTCCGCGAGGTCTTCTGATGACTGCGCAGGCAGTGGACTTGGATCCCTGCTTACTGCGGATTTCGGGCATAGTCCTGCTCGGTGAGTCCGAGGCAAAGCCGTCTAGCACAAGTCGTGAGCACGAACCGAATCGGTGCGGTGTACCAATGTATGAAGCCAAAAAAGGGAGCAGCCTGATGTCCATGGCCAATTGTCGCAGAGTGGGCAGAAAAGTCAATAGGAAGAGGACCGCGAAGGAGCTATTGGAGCGCATGTAGCGGCATCTTCCGGCATGACGGAGCACGTAGGTCTGTGAACAGGTTACAGGGGAGCGGTTCGACGTGCCGTACCATGATCGGTGCGGACATATCAACGCAGAGACAGGATCCGATCACGATGGAACAGACCTCCGTGCACCACATTTCAGCACCCCACATCAAGTCTGACGTCTTTGCTCTGGGATATCCCGTACGTCGTTTCATGTACGCAACTTCATACACGTGCAGTATTGCAAGGCCGCAGGAATTGTCAAGGTGCAGGCGATCTCCTGTCAATCCGGCGTTCCACCACGTCGGATTGAACCGAACGTCAGGCTGACTGTCTGCGAAAGCGGAGCGCGACCTAGAGGCTAGCGGTAGAGACTGTCAGCAGAGAGCAGGACAGCAGAGCGGAGGAAACGTCGAGTCCCCGCTATACGAGGTTCTCATAAGCGTCAACGACCCATACCCCCAGCATCGCTCGCGCTAGCTTCTGGAAAGCTGCGCTGGTGAACTGGAGAGGGGCGCATGCAGTGCCTGGATGAGGTGTGTGGTGCACCTTTCCTATTTTCTCGATAATTGATATGCAACATCCACAATCATATCTTCCTGTCCTCCGACCATCCTCCTTCTTCCGAGTTCAACCAGAATCTTTCTAGGATCGAGGTTGAATCTCTCTGCTGCACGGTAAGTATGCAACAAGAAGCTTGAATAAACGCCCGAATATCCAAGCATCATGGAAGCATTACGTACAACCTGCGGACGATTCATGATAGGTTCCACAATATCCTCTGCTACATCCATAATCTTGTAGAAATCAACGCCGGTTTCATATCCTTTCTTCTCAAGCACACCAGTTAAAACTTCTATCTGTGTGTTGCCTGCCCCGGCACCCAGTCCTCTGCAGGTCCCATCGATAAATGTTGCACCTGCTTCAATTGCAACTAATGAATTGGCTGTAGCAAGAGTCAAATTGTTATGAGCATGGAAGCCTACCGGTACCTTCAAAGCTTCTACAACGGCACTGACACGTTCGGAAACTCCTTCAGGCAGCAGTGCCCCTGCTGAATCCGCAATATATACGCAATCTGCCCCATAGGACTCAAGCAGCTTTGCCTGCTCAACAACTTTCTCAGGCAGGGCCATATGGGTCATCATCAAAAATCCTATCGCCATCATGCCGATCTTTTTAGCCATGCCTATATGTTGTTCACTTATATCCGCTTCTGTAACATGGGTTGCTACTCTTACTACTTTTACTCCGCAATCGGCAGCCATTTTTAAATCTTCTATCGTGCCAATTCCTGGTATCAAAAGAACCACAAGCTTTCCTTTCTTGATTACACTGCTGGCAGCCTTTATAAGTTCTTCTTCACTTGTAGCTGACCAACCGTAATTATATGATGAACCCGCCAATCCATCGCCATGGGATAATTCAATATACTGGACTCCGGCTTCGTCGAGCCCGCTGGCTATTGCTTTTACCTGTTCAACCGTGTATTGGTGCGAGACAGCATGGCTGCCATCTCTTAGAGTTGTGTCTACCAAGTTTATAAATTTCGCTTTGCTCATCCTATGCTTCCTCCCCTGCAAGAAGTTCTTGTGCTAGCTTTTCAGCAGTAGTCACGGCTGCTGACGTGATTATATCCAGGTTCCCGGAGTATTTCGGCAGGAAATCTCCCCGTCCTTCAACCTGCGTAATAACTGTCACTTTATCCCCGTCCAGAATTGGAGGTACCCTAAGTTTGTAACCTGGCACATAAACTTGTATTTGTTTTACTATATCGTTTACCGATGCGGTAATAGCTTCGATATCTGGTTTTTCGACCTGTACATACACAGTGTTTGTCATCATAATTGGCGGATCAGCCGGATTCAATATTATTATAGCCTTGCCCTTTTGGGCACCGCCTACAACTTCCAGAGCTCTTGCTGTCGTTTGTGTGAATTCATCTATGTTTTGCCTTGTCCCAGGTCCCGCACTCTTTGAAGAAATACATGATACAATCTCTGCATACTTGGCTCCCGCCACCCTGTTAATAGCATATACGATAGGTACTGTGGCCTGTCCTCCGCATGTTATCATGTTGAGGTTAGGTTCCCTCTTTACTTTGTCAATATTGACACAAGGTACTACGTAAGGCCCAACAGCTGCCGGTGTAAGGTCGATTGCAATTTTTCCGGCTTTTTTGAGCAGTGGCGCATGTTTGAGATGATGCTGGGCACCTGTAGCGTCGAATACAATCTTAATGTCGTCTTCTGCCAGTATGGCATTGACTCCTTCTATTGAGGTCTTAAACCCCAGATCTCTTGCCCTTTTCATTCCTTCTGACTCCATAACCCCTGTCATCATAGCCAGTTCAATATATTGGCTCCGCATGATTTTGTACATGAGGTCGGAACCTATATTGCCTGGACCTATAATGCCTACTTTGATTTTTTTCACGCTCACATCCCCTTTTGTGATAAATTCTCTTGGTTTTAAGATGTGGTTACAAGACGACACTCCAGTATCTCCCTATTTTTTGTTCTCTGTTTCAACAGAATCATAGGCAAAAGGCGAATGTGTCTGCACCTCCTTTTCTCCCCTGATTGTTTCTAATATTTTTACACTAGTAGTTTTCTTAATAATGTCAAATTCTTCTGAAGATGTGCTTCTGTTGGGATTCTATAGCCATTCTTTTCTGGTTTGTATCCTTGATGTGTCCTTCGGTAGTTGTAAGAATCCATACCGTTATCCAGGCCAATTTGAAGTTCTCCTATACTCTTATATCGCTTCTTTCTGAGGGCAACAGTGTAGAATTCATCTAAGATGGTTTTATGGAGCTTCTCCAGGTAACCATTGGTCCAGGGATGCTTTGGTCGTGGTGTGCCTTATCCCAAGTCTGTTGTATGTCTTCTCAAATTCGTGAGTTGATATTGTTTCCTCATACCGGGTGGGATACTCTGTTCCAGAATCGGTAAGGACTCTCTCTATCTTTACTGGAGCAACCTTCTTGGCAAGATGATTCTCTACAACGTCTGGAGAAACCTTGGTAGTTTTGTCATCATGAACGTTAGCTGCTCCAAAAGAGGAAAAACAATCACCGGCAACTTGATGATAGATTCTTCCTATTCCTTTTAAGTAACCAACATAGAGAGTGTCCGATCAATTGATCTGCATAACTTGCTTCTACGTGGTTCTTCGTTGCTTTCTCCTTATCTGTGGTTCTTTCATCTTGGGTGATGATCTCTCCAGATAAGTTCCTTACCCGTTCCAAGCAAGCTTTCGCTGTAGTTAAGCCTCTTTTCATAAGGATATTGTAGATGCCGGTGTGACCAACAGAGATACCAACAGATTTTAGTTCTGCCTCTATTCTTTCTGGTCCATAGGCAGGATAGTCCATTATGAAGTTTAGCCTCTGCTCTTCTGTTTCTTTTGGCACTCTACCCGGCATTTCGGGAACTGCTCTTATCTGGGACCTCAACCCTGCATCCCCCTCATCCTTTTCTTCTCTATTTCCACTTGTCGAACCGTTTTCTACTCACGTGATGTTCTTTGCAGAGAAGAACAATTGGGATCTCTTTTTTATCCGCTTCTTGAACTATCTTTTATGTCATCTGATAAAGAAATTCTTTCTCGCTCAGCAGGTGTTCACAGCCCTAGCGTGTGTGCAGCACATCCAGTGTCGGTATGCCGCCAGTTCCGGTGACGATGCCAACATGTCAAACGCTCGTCGCTTTGCGTGCCATCACGGCCTCCATCGTTGTCGTGTGTAGTGCCACAAAAGATAACACTCGCTGGGTTGTGGGCAAGTAGACTACACAGCCTTGTGCTCTTCATCCGCGGCAGTATCATGAATTATTGTATGATTCGAAAGGAGTAGCGCACATGAGTCAGCCTCAGGTTCGAAAGGGGGGGATCCTGGTCGCCCTGGCGTCGGCCGTCATCTATAGCGGCGTCTCGGTCCTCGCCAAGTTCGCGTACCGGTACAACCTGAGCCCTGTGCAACTACTCAAGGAGCGCTACCTCCTCGCCAGCATCATCCTGATTGTGATCATCGGGCTCTTGAACTGGCGCCTGCTGTTCCCACGCAACTGGCATGAGGCCGGCGTCCTCCTTGGTTTCTCGGCCGTGTTCGTCACCGGGCCGACGTTGCTCTACTTCACCGCCCTCCGGCTGCTGCCCGTGTCGACCGCCATGTTCCTGTTCCACTGCTACCCCGCCTTCGCCGGCCTGTTCGCCTGGATTTTCCTGCATGAACGCGTGACGCGCGCCTACCTGGCGTCGGTAGGGGTCATCGCCGTCGGCCTGCTGCTCCTGCTGGGCGCGAGCTTCCGCAGCGTCTCCGGGATCGGCGTCCTGACCATGCTGGCCTGCACGGTGGCCTATGCGCTGTACGCCGTACTCTCGCAGCGCGTCATTCGTGGAGTCGACCCGCGCACGCTCGGCCTGTACAACCATGTGGCGCCCGCCGTGGTTCTGTGCCTCCTCACCATAGGTCAGCCCGTCTTCTACCCGGTCGTTTTCAGCTCCCGCACGGCTACGCTTGTCTTTGCCGGCATCGGTCTATCGGCCGCAGGCGGCATGTTCCTGTTCGTACAGGGCATTGCAATGATCGGCGCTCAGCGGGCCGTCATCATCGACTCCCTCGAACCCGTCCTCTCTGCCCTGTATGCCCTGGTGCTCCTTGGCGAGCACATGAAGCTTGTCGCCCTCGCGGGAGGCATCCTCATTGTGGCCGGCGTCGTCATTGGCAACCTCCCGGCAACAAGACGCAAAACAGTATCAACATTACCTTCAACCCACAGTCAATGACGAGGGAACCAAAGCGATTGTCAGCCTGACATGGACGCCGTGCCGGCATGATTGGTGTTTTGCATCTCGTGCTATACTTTTCGCGGCCAGAAAGCTCTGTGAAGAAGTTTTCTGGGGAGGAACAATGGCAAGAGGGCACAACGAGAAGTTCAAGCGCACAGTGACGGCTTCCGCGCGCAAGCGGACTGAGACGTCCGGGGTATCACGCGGTGACAAGGCGCTCATCTACGAGAGTGAACTGGAGATCATGGCCCGTTTCGCCACAGACTATCCAAGGATCGAGACCGGTGGAGACCTTTTTGGTTTCTGGACCCACACGGGTTCACCGATGATCGAGTACGTGCTGGGACCAGGCGAAACTGCTAAACACGATGACGCGGCCTTCTACCAGGAGTCCTCGTTCCTCAAGTCTGCCGGCGGAATCCTCCACGACCTGCATGGCCTGCAGCATGTCGGCACCTGGCACTCCCACCACAGACTCGGTCTCACCGGGCCATCCAACGGCGACTCGAGCACGATGCAGCGAGCACTCGACAAGAACGAGTTCAATGCCTGGTTGCTCACGATATGTAACTTCGCCGACAAGTCCGACAGAGTCGAGATGCGCGGATATCTGTACCGTGCTCATGGAGATGGAGAACGCCGCCAGCTAACGTGGCTCATCCTGCCCGGTTCCAGCCCTGTACGCACTGCCATGGAGACCGTCAAAGGATTTCCACACGGCGAACCGCGCACTCCCGCCTCGACCTATGAAGCCATCCCCAGCACAACATTTGCCGTCATGGCAGCCGCGCCTCAGATAACCAGCCCAACCTTCCCCAGCTCCTCGTTCATGGCGACGCCCGAAGGGCGCGGTGAACTGCACCGCCTGTTCCAGGAGTTGTCGGCGCTCGAACGAGACGTCGAGATCCTGCAGCGAGAGGACGGACGCGTGTCGTTGGTCTTCGAGCGCGACGGCTACGCGTTCCAGGTCGTTTTTCCACATTCCTACCCTGTCGTCAAGCCCGTCGTCGAATGTCGGCCCGTGGACATTCCAGCAGGACAGGAGGAGTCCTGGAAAACCCCGCGCACCCTCTTTGTAGCCATGGACCGTGGCGACGACGTCGTTACGCACATCGAGGAACTGGTTACAACGTTCCTTGTCAATCGGGAACATACGGGGACTGACACCCCCAGCGACAGCGAGGGTTGAGTCCTGTGGGCTGGTCTTCGCAGCAGTCAGCGAGATTGCATCTCGAAATGGACATCCTGTCGCGCTACTTTCCGACCTTCTTCCTGAAGGATAGCATCATCCCCGGTCATGCCATCATCGAGGGGACCATGCGCTCCAATGCAGGCAACGAATACCTCGTTCGTCTCCATGTGCCCGCGGACCTGCCAAACTCCGTTCCTATCGTCGAGATCATCAGCCCCGTCCTCCGAGACCGCTTTGGACACTCGCTGGTCGACCTGGGCACGTCGTACCCAATGCACCTGCTGAAACCGGAGAACGACGCCGTACGCATCTGTCACTACAGTGCCTCTCACTGGCACCCCAATATCACATTCTCCAAAGTCCTGCTGAAAATCCGGGCCTGGATCGAAGCCTATGAAGGCCATCTGGACAGCGGCTATGCCATAGACCACTACCTGCCGCATATGGAAGCCTGATCACAAGGAGGAACACGATGGAAGAGAAAGACTCGAAGAGCGTTCTGGATCATCTGACACAGATAACACAAGGCAAGTCGACGACCAAGAAGCTGGTCTTCGACCCGCGAACACAGGAGCTGGTGCTTGTCGACGCCAAGTCCCCTCAGCTCTCGCCGGACGCTGTGACGGCGGATGACCCGACGCGCGACGGCTTCTTCGCCTGCTGACTGCTATGACACCCCTGGTCTACGTGCTTGAGGAACAGGTCCGTGACCTGCTCAGCCAGACGGGAGACGTCCGCCTGGTAGATGGTGTCGCATATGGATTCGACGACTGGACGGTCTTCCACGCGTATACCGAGAAGCCTTATTTCACGCCTTCCGGGCGCATCTGTCCCTGTGTCGCGGTGCGTTCGGATGCTGCGGGGTTTGTCGACGAAGAGAAGCTCATGATGCAGGTTCGAAGGCGTTTCGACCCCGACGGGCGTCCCATCGTGGTACTGATGGCCGGGTCCGACGCGGGAGGTTCACCCTCCTGCCACGCACTTATCCTGACCGAGAAGGGCGTAGCCCACGCAGACACACGGTTTGTCCCTCGCCGTTCCGAGTTGTACTCGCGCAACACTGGGCTCCTCGAGACGTCGGCTCTGGCCGAGAAAAAAGTCGTCATCGTCGGTCTTGGCAGCGGCGGTTCCCCCATCGCTCTGGAACTGGCCCGTGCGGGGATCGGCCATTTCACCCTCATCGACTTCGACCGGCTCGAGCTTGGAAACATCAGCCGCCATGTGTGTGGCGTGAACGATCTCGGCCGGTACAAGACGCTCGCGGTACGGGACCAGCTGCTGCAGAAGAACCCTTTTGCCGAAGTCTCCACGATGGAAGTCAACGTCAACCAGTCACTGAGCCAGGTCGAGGAGGCGGTCGCAGCTTCTGACCTGCTTATCGTCGCCTCTGACAATGACCAGAGCCGTTTCAACCTCAACCAGATGTCCCTCAACAGCAACAAGGTTGCCCTGTATGGGCGCGCTATCACACGTGCCGCAGGCGGCGACGTCCTGCGCGTACGACCCTGGAAGGGCCCCTGCTACAACTGCGTGTTCTCCTCGGGCCTCATCGACGGCCGCGAAGAGGAGATGTCACAGAAGCGGCAGGCTCTCGCCGTGCTGCCCGCCTACGTCGAGGAAGACAAGATCAACACCCTGATCCAGGTCGGACTGTCCTCCGACATCGCGCCCATCGCGAACATGATGGTCAAAATGGCACTGGTGGAACTGTCACGCGGCATTGAGACCGGGATGAGTACGGTCGACGAAGACCTCGCCTCGGATTTCTACGTCTGGGCAAACCGGCGCGAAGAAGCCTATGCGAACTGGCCGCGCATGGGGTTCAAGTGGACACACCCGAGCATCCTTCGGTGGTATGGCGCCCGCGTCGACCGTGATCCAAACTGCCTGGTGTGCGGTGGCCATCTGGAAGTAGAACCAACGGCATAACGCCACACTCGAACAAAACCGAAACGGCCCACCCCGCGGGGTGGGCCGTTGTCATATCCTGTTTGCAAGACACGTGCTAGAAGAAGTCGTCGCGATCATCCACCCTCGTATTCAGCAAGCGCAGCGCGATAAACAGGATACCGAAGACGATACGAACAATGAGCCAGATCACACGCCCGGCCACGGCCCAGCCATTCAGGTCCTCCTGCGCGCGCTGGTCCGGGACGTTGGCCCACACGTCGCTGAACAGACCGCCTCTGGCGCGTTCCTGAGAGCGCATCGCTTCCCACACCGCCTCAGCCTCGGCCTGCCGCTCACGCGGGTCCGCCCCCGCGTTGCCCCACTGTGGATTCCATGCAGACTGGGGGCCTGCGCCGGCTGCTGGACTCCCATATGCAGGCTGTCCATAGCTGTCACGAGCAGCGGTCTCACCCCAACTCTGCGACGACGCACTGATCTGGGCGTCGTACTGCCGCCGCTCCTCGGGGCTGCCGAGGACGTCGTATGCCGCGTTGACCCGTTCCATCATGAGAGCGGCACTCGCGTCGCCGGGGTGCAGGTCCGGGTGGTATTTCCTCACCAGGACCCGATACTGCGAGCGGATCTGCTCCTGGGGTGCCGACGGGTTCACGCCCAGAACGCCGTACAGGTCCTTGTCAGGCGTCACTATCATCATCCTCCGCGTCCGCCGGGAGCCCGACCGCTTCGGCCAGATTCCGTTCCTGTGCCGCCCTCACCGCGTCGCCCATGGCGTCGCACGCCACGCTCATGGCGAAGTGGAGCTGCGCCCGTATCTCGGGATCTGGTGACTTCACCTCGAGAGCCAGCCCCTGCTCATACTGGCGGATGGCCTGTTCGTGCTCCCCTGCCGCCTCCGAGACATCTCCGACCGCCCGCATGGCCTCGGCCTCCAGCAGACTGTCACTGCACGAGTGAGCCAGTGAGAACGCCCCCATGGCCTCGCTGCGCGCAGACACCAGGTCCTGCCGGGCCAGGCTGACCTGTGCAAGAGCAAGCAGCGCATTGATCTGCCCGGCACAGTTGTCCGTGGCACGCGAGACTTCGAGAGCGCGGCTGTCCTCGTACATCGCCTTCTCCCAGTCTCCCAGCTCCGCGTACATGGCTCCCAGGTCGGACGAGACGTGGTAGACAAGTTCAGGGTCGGGCTCCAGCTGGGCCGCCAGTTCCTCAGCCTTCCTGGAGAACCTGATGCCGCGCGGGATATCACCCGTCGCCGCCGCTATCGGCCCCATGTTGGCATACAGCTGAGCAACTCCTTCGAGACGCGACTGCTCCTCGTACATTTTCGCGGCCTTGTCCCAGAGCTCCAAAGCGCCGATGGTCCTGTCCTCGGAAGCAAGCGACGCGCCCATCTCGTCCAGGAAGCCTGCGACATCACCGTCTGGCGGTGCAAGCGCTTCGACCGCGCGTACGAATGCCCGCAGATCCTTGCGATTCGCTTTCAGCAGGGCGACCACACGCTCTTCGATCGTCTGGCTGTTCCTGTCACTCATTTCCGTCTCCTTTGGGGTCAGCTGGTAATGAGCTGTCATGATGGTACATTCGTCGCTCCAGCCGGGCCGACATGCCCATTATTGTAGCAGAACACCTGACGACAACCATGACCGTGCAACACGCATCATGCCCAGCATGCGCCGCCCACTTTTCACAGACCGCCCTCCAGGTTTCGCAAGATGAACGAACGAAGTGCCTCTCAGCCGGCGACGCCACCTGCTTCCTGGACGTCCACCACGATGGCAGTGCAGTTGTCCGGCCCTCCACACGTGTTGGCAAGGTCCACCAGGCGGTGCGCAGCCTCCTCTGGAGATCCCTCTGTTAGGCCGGTCTTGAGGTCGGACTCGGAAATCGTACCCCACAGCCCGTCTGAGCAAAGAAGATACCGGTCGCCAGCGCACAGCTCGTCCGACACGACATCGACCTCGACCCTCGCCGCAGTCCCGAGCGCCCTGGTCAGAATGTTCCGTTCGCTGACGTTCTGCGCATAGGCCGGGTCCAGCAGTCCCTGACGTATCATGTCCGCCGCCATGGTATGGTCCTCCGTCAGCTGAGTCAGTACATCGCCCCGAAGGCGGTAGCACCTGCTGTCACCGACGTTGCAGATATACGCGCGCTCTGCGTGTGGCACGAACGCCACCAGCGTCGTACCCATGCCCGCCAGTTTCTCCGACGAAAGCGACAGGCGGTAGACGACCGCGTTCGCTTCATGAACGGCGAGCCGCAGACGCTGTTTGGTGTCTTCGGCCGACAACTCCCGCGAGCACCATGCCGCAACAAAGGTCTCCACAGCCGTACGCGAAGCAACCTCTCCTGCCTGTGCTCCGCCGAGACCATCGCAAACGACATAACAGGCGCCCTGACGCTCGACCTCCTTGCCTTCCTGAACGACGGCAAAGCTGTCCTCGTTGGTGTGACGCTGCAGTCCAGTATCGGTCCAACCCGCTCCGATGACCCTCATGGCGACCTCCTGACTGAGTATATCCAACCCCGTCAATAGTCAACAAGTCCAACACGTTCCTCGCGGACAAACCGGTCCTGCGCAGCGCGGTTGTGCCAAGTGACCGAGTGGCTACGTCCGAAAAGCCGAAACGTCCCACAACGTGCGTGGGGCGCTGGTCTTCGCCATGTCAGAGTTCACACTCCAACATATTCAAGTATATGCGTCTTGTCACGAATGCGAGCGTTCACCCCCCAGTCTGGTTGGCCGTTGACTCCTTTTTCCGTACGTCTAAAATAAAAGTAGTGAATTTTCCTGTCCGTCAGTTATACAACACTTAGGAGGTGTCCATGAAACGTCTAGTCGCTGTTCTGATTGTTGTGGCTGCCATCTGCTTGCTGACCGTCCCAGGCCTGCTGCTACTCCCAGCCCCAACCTCAGGGGCGACATCGACGTGGCAGAAGACCTCGCTCGACGCAGGGCGGGTCCATGCTATCCTGGTCCATCCCACGAACCCCGGCACTGTCTTCGCGGGAACCGACCAGGGACTGTTCAGGTCGACAGACCGAGGAGGCACGTGGGAGCAGTATGGCACCGGCATCAAGGCGACCCTCAAGGTATTTGTCCTTGCCGCTGCGGGTGACGGCAGCCGCCTGTACGCAGGAACCTCCGGCGGAGCATTCCAGTCGACCGACGGAGGTGCAACGTGGTCGCAAGGCTCGGGAATGCTCCCGGGCACTGGAATAATCCGCTACTACTATGCGATTACCACACTGGCGGTCGACCCCGCGAATCCACAGACCGTCTATGCTGGCGACACCGGTATGATGACGGAAGGACGCGTCCTGAAGTCCACGGACGGCGGAGCAACCTGGACGATGGCTGCATCCGGGATATCCAGTGATCACGTGACAGCGCTGGCCATCGATCCAGGCAGACCCGCGACGGTCTATGCAGTGGTCGAAGACTCGCTCTACGTTTCAGGTGACGCTGGTGCCAGCTGGACGAAAACCACTGGGAAAATGCTGGTCAATTCTTCAGAAGCGGACGTGATGACGGTCATGGTGACCTCTGACGCTGTCTACGCTGGGACCACGGCGGGCGTCTGGAAATCCAGGGACGGAGGAGTTACCTGGTCACAAGGAACCGGTCTCAGCACGTTGGGCGCCCTCAAGTACTTCTTCGGTATCGCTGCGCTCGCTGTGGATCCGGGAAAGTCATCTGTTCTCTACGCAGGCGACAGTGGTCTCATGACCTCTGGCGGAGTGTATTCGTCGACTGATAGTGGGGCCTCCTGGACCCAGGCAGGCGGCACGCTCACCGGGGACATCTCTGCGCTTGCCGTGGACTCCTCGAACCCCCGCATGGTGTATGCTGCTACAGCCGTCGGCCTGTACCGCCTCGAGAATGTCCCCGTCGTCCAGCCTCCGGTTCCATCGTACACGCTCGTACTCACTATCGGTTCGTCGGCAATGTCCGTCGACGGGACACGCGCAACGCTCGACTCGCCGCCTATCATCCGCGAAGGCCGGACCCTGCTCCCTATCCGCGCAGTGATCGAAGCCCTCGAAGGAAGTGTCGGCTGGGATGCCGTCGCCCGTAAGGCGACCGTGACGCTCGGCACGCATACTATCGAGATCTGGATCGGTTCTAATCAGGCACGTGTGAACGGCGCGGACGTACCTTTGGACGTCGCTGCGATGATCGTCAACAGCAGGACGCTGCTTCCCCTCCGGTTCGTCGCCGAGAATCTGGGATGTACCGTCACGTGGGACCCGGTCGGCAGGACGGTGACAATCAAGCTCTAGTCGGTGAAGTGTGTAGAGGGGTCAGTCTTCGCCGCTTCCAGCACATGGCCTGAACACCACGGACGCGCCGGAACTGGACCGTGACGCCACGCACAACACGCTGGCTTCCATTCGGCCTCCTGTGCGTGGCGGACATGGTATCCCCGAGCTACGACTGAACCTTCTGTACGGGCAGCCGAAGGATGGTTTTCATCTTCTCAGGCGCCGTGCGGTTGGGGTCGCTGAGGTACAGCTCGTGGTGCCGACCCCGCACGCCGTAGCCGTTTGCAGCTATCCACGTGTGCATCATGTCGATCGTCGAACGCTCCCCCTCGTACGGCCCCACGTACATTGTCTGAGCACACACTCCCTCAGCCCACGTCTCCAGACATACCTGGGCGAGAGCGGGCACGTCCTTCTTCTTGCGGACGATCTCAGCCTTCGCCCGCTCCAGCATGTCCCCGGTCACGACCGCAGGCTGCATCACCATTGCCTTCCACGCCATCTCCCCTAACGTCGTCGCCGCGAAGTCGGCGTCAGTCAGGTCCCGTCCGGACGCGTTCCACCACAGTGCCTCGAGTGGCGTCACCTTCCATTCCGCGATGCCAGCGGATTTAGCTCCGAACTTCATGGTATAGGCGGCCGAGTACAATGCCTGGATAGCCTCCTGGAACGCCCTGGACGTCGACGGGTTGCCAACTCCCTCGATGACAAGATACGGCATGACAGGCACGGTGACGAGGACGACTTTGCCCACCGGCGGGCTCCACAGCTCCTTCATCTGCTTGCGAAGATCGATCGTCTCCATGTCTGATTCCTCCGTCAGCTACTCATGCGCCGTCGCCCGCGCTCGACGAGCAGCGTGACCCAGCACGACGGAACCTTCTTCTGACCTGATTCCCAGTCCTTCCAGCTGCCAGGCAAGCAGCGCATCCATCAGTGCCTCCGGACAATCTCAACAGATACCCCTTCGTATTAAGTGTAGTTCGCAGACAGCAAACTCAAGAGGCGGGACCAGATATCGTGCAAATTATACTTTTGTCACAGAAGGTACAATTTCAGCACGACGAATTGTACCTTCATACACAACCAAATTGTATTTTTGTCGGATAAGGTATAATTTGAGCATGGCGAATTGTACCTTCATACACAACGAGGTGGTCGGGTGGATGTAACTATGTTTACGCGCGACGGTCCAGGGCGTCTGACGCCTATCGGTAGCGGTGCGTCAAAATACTCGGCCTTCATTCCGAACCCACTGCCGCCACGTGTCGAGCTTGATGCCGATACGTTGCTGTTGCTGTCCCAGGCAGATCAGTCACTGGGGCAACTCGCCGGAATCGGACACTTCGTGAAGAATTCAACCTTGCTTGTCAAACCCCTTGTCAGACGTGAAGCCGTTCTGTCGTCGCAAATTGAGGGGACCCAGTCCGGGCTCGACGACCTATATCGCTACGAGGCGGATCAGCTGCTATTCCCCACACACAAGGGCTCCGCCGACAACGAAGATGTACACGAGGTACTGAACTACGTCGTAGCGCTTGAGTATGGCGTGCACCGTCTCGAGTCACTCCCTGTGAGCACACGACTCATCCGTGAGCTGCACCGCCACCTCATGAAGGGCGTGCGTGGCGAGCAAGCAACACCAGGCGAACTCAGAACCACACAGAACTGGATCGGCCCTGCAGGCTGCACCCTGAATGAGGCTACGTATGTTCCACCACCAGTCGACGCCATGACAGATGCACTGGGGGAAGTGGAGAGGTACATCCACAACGCTCCCGAGTATCCTCAACTGATCAGGCTTGCACTGGTCCACTACCAGTTCGAGGCCATTCATCCATTCGTCGACGGGAATGGACGCGTCGGCCGTTTGCTGCTGGCATTACTGGCAGTCCAGTGGAACCTGCTTCCTTCACCGTTGCTGTACCTCAGTGCCTACTTCGACCGCAACCGAGACACTTACTATCACCTTCTCCTCGGTGTCAGCACGCGCGGCGAGTGGCTCGAGTGGATCCGATTCTTCCTCTCTGCAGTCGTCAGCGAATCACACGACACGTTGAGCAGGCTCCGCGCGCTGCAAGACCTCAGAGACTCGTGGCATGTACTGCTGGAGTCCCAGCCCCGGACATCGGCGCTCACGCTCCGGCTCGCAGACAGTCTCATGGAACAGCCGTTTGTCACAATGCCGGCAGCAGCGAAGCTCCTTGGGGTCACATATCGCACTGCACAGCTACATGTCGATCGGCTTCAGCAGGAAGGCATCCTGAAACCGCGTGATGCACGCCGCTACGGAAAGGTGTATGAAGCCAGTGACATATTGCGCGTCCTTAACGCTGAAACAAAGGAGACTGAAGAGCACAACCAGAGGTCGAAGCCAACGGCCGACCACAAGGATACCTAGTATGGCTACGAGACGATCAGGGAAGGCGGTGTCTGTACTGGCGGTCGAAAGCATCTCGTCTCCTGAAGCTGCATCGGAACGCCTTGAAAACCTACTTGGAGTGTTCGGACTCTTGATCACGTTGCGCAGGGAAGCTCAAGAGCACCATGCAGAAATGCATACCTACGCAAGAATGGGGCATTTCCAACTGTCTCGTGATCCAAGTAATCCAGACATTTTGATGGACATTGCTGAGTCAGAGAAATTCCTGCCGTTCGTGTTCAATGCAACCATAGTATTCGCTGTTGCTGTCCTGGACGGCCTCCTCAAGTCCTCGAAATCGTCCCTCGACAAGAACGGCAACCAAGAGCTGGTAGCCAAGGCAAACGCTATCATACGAGACACGTTACCCGCATCCAGCAAGAGCAAGAACGGTTCAGCCAACATCCGATGGACCTTCGGAAGACGATACGTCTTTGTTTCGTTGTGCCTCGGTCTCATGGAAGAAGAGGAAGCGAAGGATGCGCTCAGGAAACGACCAAAGAAGCCCACTCCGGACAAGCACTTCGCAGTATTGGAACTCTACGGGAAGAGATGTGTAATCGCCCATGATGACCCCTTTGCAGATATGCGCAGCAATCCAGTGGACGACTATGTGAGTGCCTACCGCCTTGTTCAGGGGTTGGCCAAGAAGTGGAATGCGTCGTTTCCACCTGCGTTGAACCACGAGTCGACTACAGGAGCAAGTTGATGAGTCCCTCAGAATTGCCCGTCTGTGGTTTCGGTGTAGTATGAGAAGGTATAGTCTCGACTAGGTTCTGCCTACTGAAGGGGGCATCCGCCAAAATGGGTTTGAGTGAAAGCGACACACGAGCGAAATTGATTGACCCGGCACTGCATGAGCGCCAATGGACGGAGGACCTCATCAAGCGAGAGGAATCCGCGGGCAGCGTGCAGATCATCGATGGCAAACCGGTCAAGGAGAAGAAGGGGCGTATCGACTATACGCTGCGGGTAAGAGTCAATCCCTCGACCCAACCCCTTGCGGTTGCCCTCATCGAAGCCAAGGCCGACCACTTACCGCCCAACCACGGCTTCGAACAAGCCAAGGCCTACGCGTCCTGCAAGCGGCTTAACGTTCCATTTGTCATTGCGACCAACGGTCACCTGTTCGTCGAGTTTGACCGGTTCTCCGGAATGACGCGTGGACCTCTGCCTATGAACGAGCTGCCGACACCCACTGACCTGCGTACGCGCTATGAACGTGGCATGGGTTTCCTTCTGACTGACGAAGCTGCTCAGCCGCTCATTACTCCCTACAAGGGTGGCGAGGCAACGCGGCGCTACTACCAGGACGCTGCCATTCGCGCCGTCATGGAGCGTATCGCGCGTGGAGAGAAACGTGCACTCCTCTCACTGGCAACGGGTGCAGGCAAGACCTTCATCGCCGTGAACCTGCTGCGCCGCATCGCGGATGCCGGCCAGCTTCGCAAGGCATTGTTCCTGTGCGATCGCGACGAGCTGCGCAAGCAAGCGGTTGGCGCGTTCCAGAACGCCTTTGGTTCAGATGCCCAACCGGTCACGGCAGGAGACAGCCAGAAGAACGCACGCGTCCTCATCGCGACATATCAGACACTCAATGTGGATACCGAGGATGCCGACGCCAACTTCCTGCTGGCCAACTATCCCTCGGACTACTTCAGTCACATCGTCATCGATGAGTGTCACCGCTCCGCGTGGGGCAAGTGGTCCATCGTGCTCACCCACAACCCCAACGCCATTCAAGTTGGCCTGACAGCAACGCCGCGCCAGTTGAGGAGTACTGAGCACACGCCCGAAAGCGAGGCTGATGCTCAGATTACGGCTGATAACCTCAAGTACTTCGGCGAACCCGTCTACGAGTACTCGGTCCAGCAAGCCATGGACGACGGCTACCTAGCCGCCTGCGAGATCATCAAGTCAGACATCCTTTTCGATGGCAAGTCAGGATCAGAGCAGGCGACCGGGCTTGACCGGGGCGACCTTGCCGGCAAGAAGCTCGTGGACGCACTGACCGGGATCCAAGCAAGCCCGGATGCTGCACGCCAGCACTACGAAGCTCGCAGCTTCGAAGAGAAGTTGCTGCTGCCGGACCGGGTGAATGCGATGTGCACTGACTTGTTTCAGCATCTGCTGGACTCCGGCGGACCCGAGCAGAAGTCAATCGTGTTCTGTGCCAGCGATGTACACGCGGGCGCCGTGGCAGACACCATGAACAACCTCTATGCCACGTGGTGCAACCTGAACGATCATCCACACGCCGAGACCTACGCCTTCAAGTGCACCGCCTCGTCGTTCGGCAACGATAGCCTGCCGGACCTCAAAGGCGCCTCACGGCATCACTTCATTGCCACAACAGTAGAGTTGCTCACGACCGGCGTTGATGTGCCCTGCGTGCGCAATATCGTGTTCTTCAAGTATGTGAAGTCGCCCATTGCCTTCTACCAGATGGTCGGGCGTGGAACGCGCCTGGATGCGCCAACCGGCAAGCTCATGTTCCGCGTCTATGACTACACGAACGCGACGCGCCTTTTTGGCGAGGACTTCGTCACTGCGAAGACATCTCCGGGTAAGATCCCACCAGGAACGCCCCCGCCTGTCGAGCCCACGCTCTCCGTCGAAGGCTTCGAAGTCCACGTGAGTCAGGCAGGAAAGTACATCTTGGCTAATGTTGATGGCGAGGCCAGACCTGTGACGGTCGAGGAGTACAAGGAGTTGCTGACTGCCAAGTTGACAGCCGGGGCGCCTACCCTTGATGAGTTCAGGACACAGTGGATCGACCCTGAGTCGAGGCGAGAGCTACTGGAGAACCTGCCCGACGGTGGTCGCTCAGCTCTGCTGATTCGGCAGCTGCAGGAAATGCAGCCATACGATCTGTTTGATGTCTTGGCCGAGCTTGGGTATGGCATGGACCCCAAGACGCGGCAAGATCGGGCACAATCATTCACCTACAAGCACAAGGGATGGTTGGATGGCATGCCTCAGTCAACCCGTATTGCCATCATCGCTCTTGCCCGCCAGTTCGTCGGGGCGGGTACCGAGGGGCTCGAAAACCCGTCCATCTTCAAGACCACCGACGTCATCAAGGCCGGCGGCATCGCTGCATTGAAGTTGCTGGGTGAGCCATCAGACGTGTTGCATGAAACGAAGGAGAGGTTGTTTGCGGTATGACCGGCTCACGAGAACGGCCCGCTAGGTCAACATGGCTCGAGAGGCCACTTGGCTCTCTGGCAAGGTTCATCAATGGTGAACCGTTCAAGCCCAGCGATTGGTCAGACGAAGGATTGCCAATCGTCCGAATAGAGAATCTGAACGACCCGGCCGCACCTTTTCACTACTACCGAGACGCACCTGGCGACAAGGTCCTCATCGAACAGGGAGAGCTTCTGCTTGCGTGGTCGGCATCACTTGGAGTACACTGGTGGCGTCGAGGGCCAGCCCTACTCAATCAGCACATCTTTAAGGTCGTCCCCATCGAGAACATGGTTTCTAGGGAGTATCTCTACTATGCGTTATCATGGGCTCTCCGTGGTCTTATTAGCCTCACTCACGGCGGGACTATGCACCACATCCAAAAGCCGGCACTTGAGTCATACCAAGTTCCATGTCCGCCCCTAATTCAGCAGCAGCGCATCGTGGCGAAGCTCGACGAGCAGATGGCCGCCCTCGACCACGCCGAGCACGCTCTCGTCGAGCAGCAAGCCGCTGCATCTGCCTTCACCACAGTCGCTCTTCAGCAGGTCTTCAGCGGATCCGAGTCGGGTCGTTGGCCACAAGTGCGACTAGGGGAGGTAGCAGCCTCCGATCTCACCCAGGTCCCTCCTGATGACGAGTTCGCCAAGGACCTTCCATATATCGGTATGGAAGACATCGAAAGTCAGACTGGTCGCATAATTGCCCAATCAGCACATTCCGACATCCGAAGCAACACCTTCGCATTTGATGAACGCCATGTCTTGTATGGCAAGTTGCGACCTTATCTCAACAAGGTAGCTTTACCTGAATCTCGTGGCCGGTGCTCGACCGAACTGATACCGTTGCGGCCTGAGGAAAGACTGGACCGGCGCTACCTTGCCTGGTTTCTTCGAAGGCCAGAAACCGTGAGTGCTGCGATGCAGGAGAAGACTGGCTCACGCATGCCCAGAGCAAGCATGAAGAACATTGGACAACTACATATTCCCCTGCCTCCTTTGTCTCACCAGAGACAAGTGGTGGCATCGCTTGAGCGAATCAGCGCTGAACTGGCCTCGCTTCAACAACACTTCGCCGATCAGCGAACGGACCTTGCAGTCCTCAGAAGTTCTCTTCTTAACGCCGCATTCTCCGGGGAGGTCTGATGTGACCGAGACCACTGAGAGGATCGTCGAATCGTACGTTCGGTACGTAAAGGGCTGGGCGACCATCAGCAACATCAAGTGCCCAGACCAGCATGAGATAGACCTGCTGGCCATCAACCCCAAGGACTTGGAACGGTATCACATTGAGAGCAGCGTGCACGTACCAGGCACGGGCTTCTCCAAACTGACCAACAGCGCATTCGACCTGGAACAAATGAAAGTACGCGTAAAGGCACCGAGCCAGCGGCGCACGATCAGGTTCTTCGTGCAACAGAAGTTCGGGGCCAAAGGCATCGTCGAGACGCTTGCCACGTACGGCTTCGTTCCGGGGAACTACCACAAGATCGTCGTCACCTGGGACTGCGAGCCGGAAGCCAGGGAGACCGCGAAACAAAACGACATCGAGGTCTGGGAATTCCCGGACTTGTTGGACAAGATCATCGACATGGCAGGCACTGGCAAGCACTACGTCATGGATGATACAGTCCGTACCCTGCAGATGCTCGTCTACGCGCAGCGCAGGAAAGGGAAGGTATGAAAACAACGAAACGCTTTGGCACCCAGCAATCCGTGAACCAGGCCATCAAGAACATCTGCGACGTCATGCGCCGCTCCAAGTGCGCGGGTGCCATGCAGTATGTCCCTGAACTGACCTGGATGCTCTTCCTGCGCATCCTCGACGAGCAGGAAATGGAGGAGGCTGAACAGGCAAAGGCAGTCGGACACGACTACACGCCATCCCTCGAATCCCCGTATCGCTGGAACGACTGGGCTGCCCCTAATGGGGCAGTGCGTCAGAAGCTGCAGAACGAGCACCTCGGCGACCTATTTGCCTTCCTCAGTCAGCAACTGTTCCCGTATCTGAAAGGCCTTAAGGACATCCCCAATGCTACTCCGCGGCAGAAGGTCATCGCGCAAATCATGGACGGCATCCAGCAAACACGCATCGACACCGAGCACAATTTTCTCGATGTGATTGACCGCGTGCACGAGATTAGCGCCGCTAGTATTGACACGACCCACGTGTTCCCGCTCAGCCAGGTCTATGAAGGCCTGCTGCTGAAGATGGGCGAGAAGGGCAATGACGGTGGCCAGTTCTTTACGCCACGCGAGGTCATCCGAGCTATGGTCCAGACGGTTCAGCCACGCTTGGGCGAAGTCGTGTACGACCCATGCTGCGGCACCGGTGGATTCCTGGCCCAGGCATACGAGTACATGCATGACCGTGCCCCTCGTGCTACGCCCGAGCGCATCGACTTCTTCAAACAGCACTCGTTCTTTGGCCGCGAGAAGGAAGACATGATCTTCCCCATCGCCTTGGCTAACCTCATCCTGCACAGCATCGACCAGCCCAACCTGTGGCATGGCAACACTTTGACCGGCAATGCCACCTATGCAGAGCTGTGGCAGGATGCGCCCCAGTTGTTTGATGTGATCCTCACCAATCCCCCGTTTGGAGGTAAGGAGAACAAGGACGCTCAGACGAACTTCGCCTACCGGACCAGCGCGACCGAAGTCCTCTTCATGCAACACATCATCAACAGCCTGAAGCCAGGTGGCCGATGCGGCATGGTGGTCCCTGAAGGAGTATTGTTCAAGACCAATGAGCAGGCGTTTGTCCAGACCAAGCGCAAGCTACTCGATGACTGCGATCTGTGGTGCGTCGTCAGTCTTCCGGCCGGAGCGTTCGTTGCAGCGGGCGCGGGCGTCAAGACCAATCTGCTGTTCTTCACCAAGGGCAAGCCGACCGAGAAGACGTGGTACTACGACCTGTCCGGCGTCAAGGTGGGCAAGAAGTCCCCACTCACGCTGGCCAGCTTCGAGGAGTACCTTCGCCTGTTGCCCGACCGCGCTGACAGCGACCATAGTTGGACCGTGACGCGCGCCGAGATCGAGGCGAAGGGCTACGACATCAAGGCCGTGAACCCACACGCCAAGGTCGATGTCGACACGCGCACGCCTGCCGAGCTGCTCGACCTCATTGAGCAAAAAGGCAAGGAAGTCGACGAGGCGATCCAGAACCTGAGAGCAACAATCGGAGTCGAGCGACACTCATGACCCTCTCGACCATCCTGAGAGTCTCCTCCAATCCGTAGCTCGAAATGTACGCCCTGTATCTGGACGAGTCTGTCTGTGAGCAACAGGACTGTCAGTGGCCCAACTGTCGTGGATTCTTGGTCGTCGGTGGCTACCTGTTCAACTTGGCCGATTCGAACGGGGTTGAAGACGCGTGGAGGAGCACCAAGGGCAGCCTCGGGCTACTGCCAGAATACCCGCTGAAGTGGGCACCAGACAACCAGGACTCTGCTGTCACAAGACAGCTGCATCTCACTATGACCACGCTCCGCAGGTCCTGCGTGCAAAGCGTGTCGACAATGCCCGTGACCGCCTATGCCTGCACAATGCTCGACGTCCGAAGGGAAGCTGTGACGACACCATCAGATCCGAGGATCCTTTATCCGGAGGCAATGAAGTACATTCTTCAGAGAGTCATCCCAAGTGTGCCTCAAGATGAGCAGCTCGTTGTCGTGATTAACCGCCCCGCCAGCCAGAGGAGATCGAGTTGTCAAACACCTGGAAGAAACGCAGTGATTCTACGTTATGCCGATGCCGGTTCAGACAACCCTTTCAGCGCATTTCAGGACTACAGACTTAACGGCAACACCAACGGGCTATTCCCGAGGTTCTCCTTCGCGCCTCTCCGGCAAGCGACGTGCCCGTTGTCTCTATTGATGGGAGTGACACGATATGACAACTTCCTCCAGATAGCAGACGTAATAGTCGGCGCATTTCGTCAATGGGTCAGTCTCGAACTCACACCTCAACCTGCCAGCAGTCCGTGCAGTTCACACCACGCCTTCGCCCGCCGGTGCGCTTCTGCGTTGTGGCCGCTACTGGACAGAGCCGGCGGTGGAGTGGACACAGATGCCTGTTCTCAGGGATTCATCGTTTTTGGAGACCCGCTGCACAAGAACCTGGCCGAAACACTGTGCATCAGGCGCATGAATGGTCCCACGGCTTGGGAAGACGAAGTACCTGACAACGACCTGTTCTCATAGGGCGACAAGCGCAGCAAACGTGCCAACCACGCCCGTCATTCCTTTCAGCCCTGGCCTCGACTGGATGCGGCATCGTAGTCTATTATGACAAACCGCACCAGAGACTCCTGGTGCGGTGTCGAATCGTGAGCTCCAAGCCCAGGTTCGGGCTGCCTGCCAATTCCTGTGCGGGCACCAATCACGAGCGCGGCGACCGTCCCAGAGAAACAACCTCGCTGTGTCGGCACGTATGCCGACACAGCGAGGACAGTTCTGGTACCAGTATACTACTTCTTGGCTACGGGTTTCTTGACGACCGGCTTCTTGACTGCGGGCTTCGCGGCCTTGACAGCGGGTTTGGCAGCAGCCTTGGCAACTACCTTTTTGGCGACGGGCTTCTTGGCAATTACCTTTTTGGCGACGGTCTTCTTGACAACCGTCTTCTTGACCACTGGCTTCGCCGTCTTCTTCACGACTGGCGTAACCTTCTTCGGTGCAACGACGACCTTCTTTACTGTTACTGCAGACTTCTTTGTTGTTCCAGCCATTCCCATCTCCTTTGTTGAGATTCATGTTGAAATTCTTGTTGACGTTGATACCCGCACTTGATGTCAATACTCTACGACAAAACATGTTTCATAAAAGATGTCAAGCCCCCGCGCGCGACCACGTCGAAACGTCCCATGACCAACAACGCCGTTTCTGAAGGCACGATACAGGCTTTGTCACGTTTTTGCGCACGCGGCTTAATTGTCGGCGTTTGCCTCAACAGGCACAAAAATCGCTGCTCCAGATGTTTCTTCTTCCGGTGGAACATAGTCCGGGATCAGAATCTCCACATCGCGGATATCGCGCACCATGAAGCTCGCGACGCTCACCAACAGCGCCACGCCGCCAAACAGCACAAACATGAGAGCCATGCCGGCACCATGGCCGACACCGACCAGTGGACCAAACACTCTTGCCAAGATTCCTCCAGCCATCATCCGTGGCTCGAATACGAGGTCGGCCAGCGGTCCAGCGGTCAGCATGCCTATGGGCACCGAGACCTGCGCGATCATCAGGCGCGTACCAAAGACTTTACCCTGCACGTCGTGCGGCACCTTCGTCTGCCAGATAGCGTCGTTGCAGCCGTTGAGAAATGGGATGATGAGCGAGCCGAGAAACCCGGAGACGAGCCAGATGGGCAACGTTCGGCCAAACCCCATGAGCATGATACCCAGGGCGGACACGGACACCATGCCCCACAGGACACCATGCCCCACAGGACGCCATACACCTTGCGGCGCGGACCACCCCAGGCCGTCATGAGTGCGCCTCCGACGACGACGCCAACGGCGGATACCGTGTTGATGATACCCAGTGTCGTCGGGCTGTCGCTCGTACGCGCCAGGATCATTGGAGTCCACAGCGTCATGCACACCGACCCGATAAGATTCGATGCGAAGAAGCTGAGCTGTAGCAAGAACAGGGGGCGTCGTGCCACGATGTAGCGCCAGCCAAAGACCGTTTCCTTCCAGAGGCTGCCACGTGCCTCTTCACCCGCCTCCGATCGCGAGGGACTGGGAACATCGACTGCCAGCAGCAATACGACGGCAATGCAGAATGAAGCGATATCGAACAGGAAGATCGGCACGAGGCCCCACATAACGACGACCGCACCTGCAATGATGGGCGCAAGAATGCCGGAGCCACTCTGCGCCAGCGACATCATGCCCGCAGCCCGGCCATACTTCTCCCTGGGCATCATGGTGCTGATAGCGGCCTGATACGCGGGCCACTGGAATGCCTGGAACGTCCCCGACAATGCCCCCACGACGCAGAGGTGCCAGATCTGCAGGTGCCCGGTGGCGTACAGGACAAGCATGATGACCGTACCCAGTCCTGATACTACGTCCGAGACCCCCATTGTCACCTTGCGATTCCACCGGTCGACCAGCGCTCCGGCGATGGGACTCATGATGATAATGGGTGTGAAACTGAAGAACGCGACAATGCTCAGGGCGGTCGCCCGACCTGTGACCTGCCACGCCCACACGCTTATACCAAAGGCGGTCATCGCGGACCCAACGAGCGAGACCACCTGACCAGCCCAGATAAGCGTAAACGCCTTCATGCCCTTTGGTCGAACTCGAGCCATAGAGCCCTCCTTATGGGTTTCTACAACTGGATGCTCGTGCACAGAGGATAGAGAAGTCGTTGACTTTTGCAACAGGCACGATGGCCCGGAAGAGAAAGGCGCCGCACCAAATTGGGTGTGGCACCTGGAAAGAACGTGCCGGGAGGAAGGGGTCTAGTTGACGGCCACCAGCTCGTACTGCCGCGTACCCAGTCCGATCTCCTCGGCATGGGTGACCTGGGATTCCCAGTGCGTATCGGGGTGGACGTGAGTGAACTTGTCACCGTGTTCGAAATGGACGTCGGCAAGGATGCTGCCCTGATTGGCGACGGCTTTGTTGACGAGGTCCACGCATGCCTGGTCGAGAGCTACCGGGTCGAAGCTTGCGGCAATGCCGATGTCGGGCACGATGGCCGCATCGTTGTGGCCCCAGCAATCGCACTTGGGGCTGACGTTCATGATAAAGCTGACGTGGAACGCGGGCTTGCCATGCAGAACGGCATAGGCGTATTCCGCGATTTTCTCGTTGAGCGCATCGTTGGTGCCCTGGAAGACGGGGCGCGCAGCGCCATACATGCAGACTGCGACACACTGCCCGCAGCCGACACACTTCGTGTAGTCGATGACGGCCTTGTGGTCAGCGTTCCATCCGATCGCGACCTGCGGGCAAGAAAGGACGCAGGTACCGCAAGCGGTGCATTTGACGACGTCGATACGCGGTTTGGATTCAGAATGCATCTGCATCTTGCCGCCCCGCGAACCACTGCCCATGCCGAGATTTTTGAGCGTACCGCCGAAGCCGGTCTGCTCATGCCCCTTGAAGTGCGTGAGCGAGACGATGATGTCGGCGTCGGCAATTGCAGTACCGATCTTGGCTGTCTCGCAGCGTTTGAGATGGATGGGGACTTCGCGGTAGTCCGTGCCCTTGAGGCCGTCGGCGATGATGACGTCTGCCCCGACGGCGATACGGTTGAAACCATTCTCCTGGGCGGACTGCAGGTGATCGACCGCGTTGGAGCGGCCTCCCGTATACAACGTATTACAGTCGGTAAGAAAGGGCCTCCCGCCCAGTTCACGGATCAGTCTGACAACCCGTGCCACATAGTTGGGGCGAATATAGGCGAGATTGCCAGGCTCTCCCAGGTGCAGCTTGAGGGCAACGAACTTGTCCTTGAAGTCGATGGTCTCGATGCCGGCTGCCCGCATGAGCGCCTCGGTCTTGTCCAGAAGATTGTGACCGGGCCGCGTTCGCAGGTCCGTGAACCATACCTTCGACGCGTTCACGCCTGCTCCATTACTGTTTGCGGCCATCGCAGCCCTATTGTTCGATTGATACAATGATCCTTCATCTGTTCCTCCTGACGTGTTGTCTCTCTTAGTTACTGTAGCGTGGCGGCGCCCGTGCGCAACCTCCACCGTCTGTCGATGTGAGAAAAGACCGCCCTGGTCCTGGCGAACTTCGGCGAAAACATCGCCCCCATGCAAAAGACTGGCTGTCGCCAACGTACGTCGCGCACTGCATCAAGGAGATGCTGAGAAGATGGGAGATCAGAAACGCATTTCGTTCACAATCGGTTCACGAACAGGGGACATGCCTGTTCGACCCAGAACGGCTCTCCAGAGTCGCCTGGACAACCATTCGAACCGCTTCACTCCCGCATGTTGACTTTTTCCTTCTGCGTGCGACAATTTTTTATGGTTACACGTGCAGTACTGCTTTCCATGACAGTCGAACCATCCCATTCACTCACTATGGCCACGCTCCATGTCCTCCGTTCGTCTGCTCTCAGCAGGAGGACGGCCACAGCGACGCTGGGTACGACTCACCCAGCGCACGTGCCTGACCGCGCCAACATACCGGACGAAACCGGCCTTGCAGAAATCTCCCCTGCAAGGCCGGTTTGCGTTCGTCGAAGGAGGTGATGCCACGACCGGCGATTCCGTAAAGCTTCTGTACCCACACACCACAAACCTATATCCCGGAGGAACCATGATTAAACGAACCATCGCATTTTTGCTCGTTCTCACAGTACTTGTCGCAGGCGTCACCGGTTGCGGCTCTGCCACCAAAGTGACCGAACAGATTGTCAATCTGGGCGGTATCTTCCCCATGACCGGCGGCGCGGCCACCTTCGGTGTTTCCAGCAAGAATGGTGCAACCATGGCCGTCGAGGAATTCAACACTGCCGGCGGAGCAACAGTCGACGGTGTCAAGACGACGATCAACTACATCAACGAGGATGACACTGGTTTACCCGAAGTCGGCGCCAGCGCGGCTCATAAGCTCATAGACCAGGATAAGGTCATCGGTATCATCGGTGCCCTCATGAGCAAGGTCACCCTGGCTGTCGCGCCAATTGCACAATCTGCCGATGTCCCGGAGATCGCGTCAGGGTCCACCGCTACCCAAGTCACGCTGGTCGGTGACTACATCTTCCGTGCCTGCTTCATCGACTCGTTTCAGGGAACGGTGATGGCAAATTACGTCTGGAACACGCTGAAGCTCAAGACGGCCGCAGTGCTGTACGACAACGGCAATGACTACAACAAGGGCCTTGCCGAGTACTTCAAGGCTGGTTTTGAGAAGAACGGCGGCAAAGTCGTCGCCTTCGAAGCCTTCACGGATGAAGACAAGACGGTCGACTACAAGGCCCAGCTGACCAAGATCAAGGCCGCCAAGCCTGAGTTCCTGTATCTGCCCAACTACTATGCAGCAGTAGCTCTCCAGCTGAAACAGGCACGCGAGATGGGTCTGAACGTCCCCGCCGGTGGCGGCGATGGCTGGGATTCACCCGACCTCGTCAAGATAGGTGGCGCAGCTGTCGAAGGTGGTTTCTTCTCCAACCACTTCTCCAAGGATGACCTCAGCCCCAAAGTCCAGGCTTTTGTCTCAGCATACACGACCAAGTACGGGGCAGCACCCGACGCACTCGCTGCTCTGGCATATGATGCTGCGGGACTGTTCCTCGACGCGTTCAAGACTGCCGGCTCAATCAAGGGCTCGGACATCAGGGATGTCATGAAGAATACGTCCTTCTCGGGCGTCGCAGGCGCCTACAAGTTCGACGAAAACCGCGACCCGATCAAGGCTGCAGTCATTCTGCAGATCAAGAACGGCCAGCAGACGTACGTGACGACGGTCAACCCGTAACCAGCACGATGACAGCCACGGTGCGTATCCTGTCGCCGTGGCTGTCATTACCAACGACCTGCGCCCGTGCGCCGAAAGCCTCATCCAAACCTTGTACGCACCCGAGACACTCATTTTTGTTGACTTCCGCCGCGTTCTGGCGATACTAAATTATGGCAGTCCTTTGCGCACAATCATCCTTGCACCGTAGTCTCGGCCGCGATCTCCGCGGCCTTCACCTTTTCCGAATGGTCATGCGCTGAAGGCTGTACCCGTCCATCCGGGGCAGCCTTCTCCTCTTCCCGTCGTAGTCCTCACGGCGGGAGTCTTCATACCCACAACCCTGTCTGTGCGTGGTCTGCCATACCCATTCGCGGGAAAGGAGTCACTATGAGAAAATCTACCGTTGCACTTGTCACCCTGGCCCTCGCGGCCACACTGATAGCGGGCTGCGGCCCCGCCCATCCCGTGGCGTCAGAGCAGGTCCTGACGCTCGGAGGCATCTTCCCGCTCACAGGAAGCTCGGCTGTATATGGGATCAACAGCAGGAATGCAATGACGATGGCCGTCGATGAGTTCAACGCGGCGGGGGGTGCCATCGTTGACGGCGTAAGCACCACAATCAAGGCCGTCGCCGAGGATGACACAGGTTCGCCGGAAGTCGGCGCCAGCGCTGCCCACAAGCTCATCGACCAAGACAGCGCAATAGGGCTCATCGGCGCGGTCATGAGCAAGGTCAGCCTTGCATTCGCCCCAATCGCACAGGCAGCAGGCGTTCCCCAGATAGCTACCATCTCCACTGCTACGGGTGTCACGCTGGTCGGCGACTACATCTTCCGCGTGTGCTTCATCGACCCGTTCCAGGGCCGTGTCATGGCGGACTTCGTGTGGAGCAACCTCAAGCTGAAGACGGCGGCAGTCCTGTTCGACAACGGCAACGATTACAGCAAGGGGCTTGCAGATGTCTTCAGAGCTCGCTTCGAAGAGCTCGGCGGCAGGGTCGTCGCCTGGGACGCATTTACCGATGCCGACAAGACCGCCGACTACCGACCCCAGTTGACCAACATCAAGGCCGCCCGCCCTGACTTCCTGTACCTCCCGAACTACTTCGCGTCAGTGGCCACCTGCCTCAGACAGGCCCGCGAACTGGGTATCACGATCCCGGCGGGTGGCGGGGATGGTTGGGGTTCCCCTGAGCTCATCAGGTTGGGCGGCGGCGCCGTCGAAGGCTGCTACTTCTCTGACCACGTATCACTGGAAGACCCGCGCCCAGAGGTGCAGGACTTCGTGACTGCGTACAGGAAGCGCTATGGCGACCTGCCCGACGCCACGGCCGTTCTCACGTACGACGCGACCAGCCTGTTCCTTGAAGCGCTGAAGAAAGCAGGAACCGCTAACGGAACAGCACTGCGTGACGCCATCCGGACGACCGCCTTCAGCGGTGTCTCCGGCACGACCACATTCGACAGTAACCGCAATCCTATCAAGTCGGCTGTGATCATCCAGGTCAGGAACGGCGCGTTCAAGTACCTCACCACGATCCAGCCCTAGCCGCGTCCAACCAGTTTCCTCGGCAGGGGTCACAGCCTCTGCTGGACAGGAGGTCACGTACGCCTTGACTTTTCTGCCCACTCTGCAAGAATTGGCCATGGATATCAGGTGGCTCTCCCTCTTTGTCCTATACCTTGACTCACCGAGCAGAACTATGCCCGAAATCCGCAGTAAACAGGGATCCAAGTCCACTGCCTGCGCAGTCATCAGAAGACCCCGCGGAAAATATGCCATGAGATCGTTCCGCTTTCTTGGAAAGGGGGTGTCAACGGGCCTGCAAGTCTGACGATGCTCTGCCATTCCACGAACCGGTACCACACATTCGCATCACGAGAGGAGAAAACATGAGAAGACTGCTTGCCATTATTCTTGTCTGTGCACTGATTGCCGGCGTTGGCGTTGGATGCAAAAAAGCTGAGGTCAAACCCACCGAACAGGTTGTCAACCTAGGCGGTATTTTCCCGATGACCGGTGGCTCGGCCACCTTCGGTACTTCCAGCAAGAACGGTGTAGTTATGGCCGTCGAGGAATTCAACGCTGCCGGCGGAGCAACGATCGACGGCGTCAAGACGACGATCAACTATATCAACGAGGACGACGCTGGTTCCCCCGAAGTCGGCGCCAGCGCGGCTCAGAAGCTCATCAACCAGGACAAGGTCATCGGCATCATCGGTGCCGTCATGAGCAAGGTCTCCCTGGCCATCGCGCCTATCGCGCAGGCTGCCAGTGTCCCCGAGATCTCGCCAACGTCCACCAATGAGAAGGTCACGCTGGTTGGCGACTACATTTTCCGTGCCTGCTTCATCGACTCGTTCCAGGGTAAGGTCATGGCCAACTACGCATGGAACACGCTGAAGGTCAAGACGGCGGCCTGCCTGTTTGACAACGGCAACGACTACCCCAAGGGCCTGGCCGAGAACTTCAAGGCGGCTTTTGAGAAGCTGGGCGGCAAAGTCGTCGCCTATGAAGCCTTCACGGATGAAGACAAGACGGTCGACTTCAAGGCCCAGCTGACCAAGATCAAGGCCGCCAAGCCTGAGTTCCTGTACCTTTCAGGCTACTACGGATCCACCGCACTCATCCTGAAACAGGCCCGCGCTATGGGACTGAACGTCCCCGCCGGTGGCGGCGATGGCTGGGACTCACCTGACCTCGTCAAGATCGGTGGCGCAGCTGTCGAAGGTGGCGTTTTCTCCACCCACTTCTCCAAGGACGACCCCGCCCCCAAAGTCCAGGCTTTTGTCTCAGCATACACAGCCAAATTCGGGGAGGCGCCCGACTCAATGGGTGCTCTTGCGTATGACGCCGCAGGACTGTTCCTCGACGCATTCAAGACTGCCGGCTCGATCAAGGGCTCGGACATCAGGGATGCCATGAAGAATACGACCTTCTCGGGCATGGCAGGCGCCTACAAGTTCGACGAAAACCGCGACCCGATCAAATCCGCAGTCATTCTGCAGATCAAGAACGGCCAGCAGGCGTTCCTGATGACTGTCAACCCGTAACCAACACGATGACAGCCGCGGCACACACCCTGTCGCCGCGGCTGTCATCATTAACGACGTACGGCGGCGGTATACCACACTTCATCCAGGCACTGCATGCACCTCTCGCGGCCTTGTTCATGACAATCTGCGCTTTGGCATTCGTGGCAGCGCTCGCTACAGTCTGTTCACAGACCCGTTGCTCCGTCATGCCGGAAGATGCCGGAAAACGCGCTCCAGTAGCTCCTTCGTGGTCCTTAACATCTGTCTATTGACTTTTCTGTCCACTTTGCAAGAATTGGCCATGGATATCAGGTGGCTCTCCCTCTTTGTCCTATACCTTGACTCACCGAGCAGAACTATGCCCGAAATCCGCAGTAAACAGGGATCCAAGTCCACTGCCTGCGCAGTCATCAGAAGACCCCGCGGAAAACAAGCCGTGAGGTCCTTCTGCTTTCTTGGAAAGGGGGCGTCAACGGGCCTGCAAGCCTGACGATGCTCTGTCGCTCTACGAACTGGTACCACACATTCGCATCACGAGAGGAGAAAACATGAGAAGACTGCTTGCCATTATTCTTGTCTGTGCACTCGTCGCCGGCGTTGGCGTTGGATGCAAAAAAGCTGAGGTCAAACCCACCGAACAGATTGTCAATCTGGGCGGTATCTTCCCGATGACCGGCGGAGCGGCCACATTTGGCACTTCCAGCAAGCAAGGTGTAGCCATGGCCGTCGAGGAGTTCAACACTGCCGGCGGAGCAACAGTCGGCGGCGTCAAGACGACGATCAACTACATCAACGAGGATGACACTGGTTCCCCCGAGGTCGGCGCCAGCGCTGCCCACAAACTCATCGATCAGGACAAGGTCATCGGTATCATCGGCGCCGTCATGAGCAAGGTCACCCTGGCTATTGCGCCTATCGCACAGGCTGCCGGCGTCCCAGTGATCTCGCCGGCGTCCACCAATGCGACGGTCACGCTGGTCGGTGACTACATCTTCCGTGCCTGCTTCATCGACCCGTTCCAGGGAACGGTGATGGCAAACTACGTCTGGAACACGCTGAAGCTCAAGACGGCCGCAGTGCTGTACGACAACGGCAATGACTACAACAAGGGCCTTGCCGAGTACTTCAAGGCTGGTTTTGAGAAGAACGGCGGCAAAGTCGTCGCCTTTGAAGCCTTCACGGATGAAGACAAGACGGTCGACTACAAGGCCCAGCTGACCAAGATCAAGGCCGCCAAGCCTGAGTTCCTGTATCTGCCCAACTACTACGCTTCAGCTGCAACCATCCTCAAGCAGGCACGCGAGATGGGTCTGAACGTCCCCGCCGGTGGCGGCGATGGCTGGGATTCACCTGACCTCGTCAAGATAGGTGGCGCGGCTGTCGAGGGTGGCGTCTTCTCCAACCACTTCTCCAAGGATGACCTCAGCCCAAAAGTCCAGGCTTTTGTCTCAGCATACACGACCAAGTACGGAGCGGCGCCCGACGCACTCGCTGCTCTGGCATATGATGCTGCAGGGCTGTTCCTCGACGCGTTCAAGACTGCCGGCTCGATCAAGGGCTCGGACATCAGGGATGCCATGAAGAATACGTCCTTCTCGGGCGTCGCAGGCGCCTACAAGTTCGACGAAAACCGCGACCCGATCAAGGCTGCAGTCATTCTGCAGATCAAGGACGGCCAGCAAGTGTTCGTGGCGACTGTCCAGCCGTAACCAACGCGATGACAGCCGCGGCGGGGGGCGTACCCTGTCGCCGCGGCTGTCATCATCACCAACGACGCACGCCCGTGCGCCGAAAGCCTCATCCAGGCATTGCATACACCCCTCGCGACCTTGTTCGTGAAAATCTGCGCTTTGGCATTCGTGGCAGCGTTCACTACAGTCTGTTCACAGACCCGTTGCTCCGTCATGCCGAAAGATGCCGGCAAACGCACTCCAATAGCCCATTCATGGTCCTCGGCCCCCGTCTGTTGACTTTTCTGCCCACTCTGTGACAATAGGCCATGGATATCAGATGGTTCCCCCTCTTTGTCTTATACCTTGACTCACCACACCCATTCGGTTCATGCTCACGCTTTGTACCAGACGGCTTTGCCTTGGACTCACCGAGCAGAACTATGCCCGAAATCCGCAGTAAACAGGGATCCAAGTCCACTGCCTGCGCAGTCATCAGAAGACCTCGCGGAAAACAAGCCGTCAGGTCCTGCCGCTTTCTTGGAAAGGGGGCGTCAACGGGCCTGCAAGCCTGACGATGCTCTGCCGCTCCACGAACCAGTACCACACATTCGCATCAAGAGAGGAGAAACATGAGAAAACTGCTTGCTATTATTCTTGTCTGTGCACTGATTGCCGGCATTGGCGTCGGATGCAAAAAAGCTGAGGTCAAACCCACCGAACAGGTTGTCAATCTGGGCGGCATCGAACCGATGACCGGTGGCTCGGCCACCTTCGGTACTGGGAGCGAAAACGGTGTAGTTATGGCCGTCGAGGAGTTCAATGCTGCCGGCGGAGCAATGGTCGACGGCGTCAAGACGACGATCAACTACATCAACGAGGACGACACTGGTTCCCCCGAGGTCGGCGCCAGCGCTGCCCACAAACTCATCGATCAGGACAAGGTCATCGGCATCATCGGCGCCGACATGAGTAAAGTCACCCTGGCCATCGCGCCTATCGCACAGGCTGCCGGCGTCCCAGTGATCTCGCACATGTCCACCAATGAGAAGGTCACGCTGGTCGGCGACTACATCTTCCGTGCCTGCTTCATCGACCCGTTTCAGGGAACGGTGATGGCAAATTACGTCTGGAACACGCTGAAGCTCAAGACGGCCGCAGTGCTGTACGACAACGGCAATGACTACAACAAGGGCCTTGCCGAGTACTTCAAGGCTGGTTTTGAGAAGAACGGCGGCAAAGTCGTCGCCTTCGAAGCCTTCACGGATGAAGACAAGACGGTCGACTACAAGGCCCAGCTGACCAAGATCAAGGCCGCCAAGCCTGAGTTCCTGTATCTGCCCAACTATTACGCTGCAACAGCCCTCCAGCTGAAGCAGGCACGTGGGATGGGGCTGAACGTCCCCGCCGGTGGCGGCGACGGCGACGACTCACCTGACCTCGTCAAGATAGGTGGCGCAGCTGTCGAGAGTTTCGTCTTCTCCACCGGCTTCTCCAAGGCCGACCTCAGTCCCAAAGTCCAGGCTTTCGTGGCAAAATACACGACCAAGTACGGGGCAGCGCCCGACTCAAACGGTGCTCTTGGGTATGACGCTGCGGGACTGTTCCTCGACGCATTCAAGACTGCCGGCTCGATCAAGGGTTCGGATATCAGGGATGCCATGAAGAATACGACCTTCGTGGGCATCTCCGGCGCCTACAAGTTCGACGAAAACCGCAACCCCATCAAGGCCGCAGTCATTTTGCAGATCAAGGACGGCCAGCAGACGTTCCTGATGACTGTCAACCCGTAACCAACACGATGACAGCCGCGACGTGGGGTGTACCCTGTCGCCGCGGCTGTCATCATTAACGACGTATGGCGGTACACCACACCTCATCCAGGCACTGCATGCACCCCTCGCGACCTTGTTCGTGACAATCTGCGCCTCGCCCTCCTTGGCCACTCTTCGCTTCCGCAGACAGTCAGCCTGATATTCGGCTCGGTCCAACGTGATGGAGCGCCGGATTGACAGGAGGTCACGTGTCCCTTGACAATTTCTGTGGCGCCGCGATAATGTGTAATTGTGAGATCGAATACATGAAATGACGTACGGAACATCTCCGAGCAGGGACATCAGATTTGACGTGGGGTGCTGAGATGTGGTGCACGGAGGCCTGTTCCACCGTGATTGGATCCTGTCTGTTGACTTTTTTGTCCACTCTGCGACAATTGGCCATGGATATCAGGTGGCTCTCCCTCTTTGTCTCATACCTTGACTCACTACACCCACTCGGTTCATGCTCACGACTTGTGCCAGACGGCTTTGCCTCGGACTCACCGAGCAGAACTATGCCCGAAATCCGCAGTAAACAGGGATCCAAGTCCACTGCCTGCGCAGTCATCAGAAGACCCCGCGGAAAACAAGCCGTGAGGTCCTTCTGCTTTCTTGGAAAGGGGGCGTCAACGGGCCTGCAAGCCTGACGATGCTCTGTCGCTCTACGAACTGGTACCACACATTCGCATCACGAGAGGAGAAAACATGAGAAGACTGCTTGCCATTATTCTTGTCTGTGCACTCGTCGCCGGCGTTGGCGTTGGATGCAAAAAAGCTGAGGTCAAACCCACCGAACAAGTCGTCAACCTCGGTGGTATCGAACCGATGACCGGCGGCTCGGCCACCTTCGGTGTTCACGCCACGCAAGGTGTAAACATGGCCATCGAGGAATTCAACGCTGCTGGCGGAGCAATGATCGACGGCGTCAAGACGACGATCAACTTCGTCAACGAGGACGACACCGCATCCCCTGAAGTCGGCGCCAGTGCTGCTCAGAAGCTCCTCAACCAGGACAAGGTCATCGGCATCATCGGCCCCGTCATGAGCAAGGTCGCCCTGGCCGTCGCACCTATCGCGCAGGCTGCCAGCGTCCCAGAGATCTGCCCAACGGCCACCAATGAGAAGGTCACGCTGGTCGGTGACTACATTTTCCGTGCCTGCTTCATCGACTCGTTCCAGGGTACCGTCATGGCCAACTACGTGTGGAACACGCTGAAGGTCAAGACGGCGGCCGTCCTTTATGATAACGGCAACGACTACAACAAGGGCCTTGCCGAGTACTTCAAAGCTGGTTTTGAGAAGAACGGCGGAAAAGTCGTCGCCTATGAAGCCTTCACGGATGAAGACAAGACGGTCGACTACAAGGCCCAGCTGACCAAGATCAAGGCCGCCAAGCCTGAGTTCCTGTATCTGCCCAACTACTACGCCTCATCGGCCCTCCAGCTGAAGCAGGCACGCGAGATGGGTTTGAACGTCCCCGCCGGCGGCGGCGATGGTTGGGATTCACCTGACTTCGTCAAGATAGGTGGCGCGGCTGTCGAAGGTGGTGTCTTCTCCAACCACTTCTCCAAGGACGACCCCAGCCCCAAAGTCCAGACTTTCGTCACAGCAGCCACGGCCAAGAACGGAGAGGCACCCGACGCCTACGTCGCTCTTTCGTATGACGCTGCGGGACTGTTCCTCGACGCGTTCAAGACTGCCGGCTCGATCAAGGGCTCGGACATCAGGGATGCCATGAAGAACACGACCTTCTCAGGCATCTCCGGCGCCTACAAGTTCGACGAAAACCGCAACCCCATCAAGTCCGCAGTCATTCTGCAGATCAAGGACGGCCAGCAGACCTACCTGACAACTGTTAACCCGTAGCCTGGCATGCATCTCGGCGCAGCGGGGACCAGGTACGTCCCCCTGCGCCTCCAGTTGGAGGAGAAAACATGGGTCAGTTCTTGCAGCAACTTATCAACGGCATTCAAATAGGTAGTATCTATGCCCTGATTGCCTTGGGCTATACAATGGTGTATGGTATCGTGCGCATTATCAATTTCGCTCACGCCGACATTTTCATGGTTGGCGCTTACATGGGATTCTTCCTTGCCCCCGTCATGGCCAAGATCTTTGGTGGCGCCTTTATCCCGACGATCATCGCAGCCATGCTCATTACCGGCCTGCTTGGTTTTGTCATGGAGAAACTTGCGTATCGCCCCCTGCGCTATAAGTCCCGCCTTTCGTCACTGATCACTGCGCTTGGTGTTTCGATATTCCTGGAGAACTTCTGCGCGATGCCCTTCATCTTCGGTCCGAATTTCCGCAAGTTCCCTGACCTCATCGTGGCCAAGAACATTCCCATCCCCGGCAACCTCGGCCTCAACATTTCCAACGTGCTGCTGCTCGACGTCGGCGTTTCCGTTATCCTGATGGTCCTGCTGTTCTGGTTCGTCAACAAGACCCTCATTGGCAAGCAGATGCGCGCTGTGGCATTCGACAAGCCGACAGCTAGCCTCATGGGCATCAACATCGACATCGTCATTAGTGCGGCCTTCATCGTAGGCCCTGCGCTCGCAGGCGCCGGCGGCATCCTGTACGGCACGACCTATGGCATGCTGGCATCCCCGTTCCTCGGCATATGGCCAGGCCTCAAGGCGTTCATCGCAGCGGTCTTGGGCGGTATTGGCAACATCCCCGGGGCCGTGCTCGGCGCATACATCATGGGCATCTCGGAGGCGTTTGCGACGTCGGTCAACTCCAACCTGGGGTACGGCATCGCTTTCGCCATCCTCATTGGCATCCTGCTTATTCGACCAAGCGGCCTGCTGGGCAAGTTCATGCCGGAGAAGGTCTGACATGACATTTGTCCGTACACACCGCACCATGGCCACAATCATTGCATTTGTGCTGGTCTATGTCGTCATCAAGTCCCTGAATCTGACGGGCATCCTGAACGCGTATTACATCCAGCTCATCATCCTGGCCGGCATCAACATCGTCATGACTGTCAGCCTGGGTATGGTGAACGGTTTCACCGGCCAGTTCTCCATCGGACATGCTGGTTTCATGGCCGTCGGCGCCTATACGTCAGCCATAATTACGACGGTCTGGTTGCATGCGAGTACTGCAAATCCATGGGTCGGGTATCCTGTCTTCATTGTCGCAATTCTTGCAGGGGGGTTGCTGGCTGGCGCGGCAGGCTATCTTGTCGGCGCGCCGTCGCTGCGTCTCAAGGGCGACTACCTGGCTATCGTGACGCTATCCGCCAATGAACTTATCCGAACGGTCATCCGTGTCACTGACGTCCTGGGTGGTCCTCGTGGCCTGGGCGGCATCCCCAAGTTCACTACGCTGGAGATCGTCTTCATGTTCGCGATCGTGAGCGTCGTTCTCATGCGTAACTACCTCTTCTCGTCTCATGGACGCTCCATGAAGGCAATCCGCGACTCGGAAATCGCTGCTGAAGCCACGGGTATCAACACGACGCGGCAGAAAGTATTTGTGTTCGTTTTTTCGGCCTTCTTCGCCGGAGTCTCGGGCGGTGTCTTCGCGCACCTGCTTCAGTTCATCCACCCGGACAACTTCAGTTTCGTGAAGTCGCTGGAATATCTTATCTATCTGTACGTCGGCGGCTCCACATCAATCAGCGGCGCCATCGTCGGCCCGGCTATCTTCACACTCCTGCCTGAACTGCTGCGCAGCCTGCAGGCATGGCGCATGGTCATCTACCCGCTGATCCTCATCCTGACCATGATCTTCCGGACGGAAGGCGTCATGGGCCTCAAGGAATTCAGCTTCATCCTCATTCCGCAACGTCAGAGGAAGGAGGTGAGCGCATAATGGCTCTCCTCGACGTTCAACATCTCACACAATTCTTTGGCGGCCTGCGCGCCGTTTCCGACTTCAACATCCAGCTGGAGCACGGCGAGATCGTCGGCCTCATCGGACCCAACGGCGCCGGCAAGACGACCGTCTTCAACGTGATTACAGGCGTTTATACGCCGACCAAGGGTACCATTGTCTTCGACGGGCAGAACATTGTGGGCAAGAAAACCTACCAGATCACCCAGGCAGGGATCGCCCGCACGTTCCAGAACATCCGCCTGTTCAGCAAGTCCAGCGTTATCGACAACCTCAAGATCGCCTATCACTTCCGTATGCCCTACGGCAACACTGATGCGTTCCTGCACACACGCAAGTACTGGCAGGGCGAGCAACTTGTCGACGACTACGCCATCGACCTCCTGCGCCTGTTCCACCTGGAGGGACATGCTGAAGACATCTCGGGTTCCCTCCCCTATGGGGCCCAGCGCCGGCTGGAAATCGCCCGCGCTCTTGCCACCAAACCCAAGCTCCTCATCCTGGACGAGCCCGCAGCCGGCATGAACCCAGCAGAGGCAGACGAACTGTTGGAAATGATCCACTGGCTGCGCGACAAGTTCGACCTGACTATCTTGCTCATCGAGCACCAGATGAGGGTGGTCATGGGCGTGTGCGAACGTATCAAGGTCATGGACTTCGGCGAGACCATCTGCGAAGGCGTGCCCGAGTACATCCGCAACGACCCCCGGGTCTGCGAAGCATATCTTGGAAAGGGGGCCTGACATGCTACTCGAAGTCCAGAACATCGACGTTTTCTATGGCTCCATCCGTGCGCTGAAGGGTGTCTCCTTCAGCGTAGAAAAAGGCGAAATCGTCTCGATCATCGGCGCCAATGGCGCCGGCAAGTCGACGACGTTGCGTGCCATCTCCGGCATTCTGCGCGCAGCATCCGGTAGCATCATCTATGACGGACACGACATCACCCACACGCCACCGCATCTCATCGCGCGCATGGGAATCTCCCAGGTTCCCGAAGGCCGTGGCATCTTTGGTAACCTGACCGTGCAGGAAAACTTGGACGTGGCGCTGTCGTCGGTCAAAGACAAGAAGACGGCCGGGCCCAACCAGGACAAGGTATTCTCACTGTTTCCACGGCTCAAGGAACGCCGGCGCCAGGAAGCGGGTACACTGTCAGGCGGTGAACAGCAGATGTTGGCCGTCGGCCGGGGTCTCATGCAGAACAACCCGTTCATGCTTCTGGATGAACCGTCCATGGGACTCTCCCCCGTGCTGGTCGAGGAGATTTTCGGCATCATCACTGAGATCAACCAACTTGGCAAGACGATTCTGCTCGTCGAGCAGAACGCGTTCAAGGCACTATCCATCGCTCACCGCGGATACGTTCTGGAAACGGGTTCCCTGGTACTGTCAGGGACCGCCAAGGAACTGCGTGACAATCCAGACGTCAAGAAGGCCTACTTGGGCGGCTAACCTCCCCGCCGTTCCTCCTTCTCAGCGTTTCCGGGCAGTGGGGTATCCCCACTGCCCGGAACGTCGTTTCAGAGGTCACGACCCCAGGGGACAGCCTGCTACTGCTGGCGCTCGAGCTCGGGCGTGTACGAACCGGTCCGGGCCGCACTGTTGCACTTGCTTCGATGATAGAACGCCGCCTGAGCCGCCGCGACGTTTGCCTGCTCACCGTGCCAGATGGTGAGTGCCGGTTCCTGCAATGCCCGTCCGTACGAATAGCTCAGTTCCCACGGATGCGGTCCCAGTTTGTTCATCGCATTGAGATGAGCAGTCGCCAGTTCGGACGACTGTCCGCCCGAAAGGAAGACGATGCCCGGGACAGCGGCAGGGACGGTACGGTGCAGTGCGCGCACGGTCGCCTCGGCTACGTCCTGGACCCCCGCCTGGTGGGAGCAGGACTTGCCAGAGATCGTCATGCTCGGCTTGAGCAGCATACCCTCGAGCAGGACCCCTTGCCGGGCAAGCTCGTTGAAGACCGACCTCAAGACGCCCAGGGTGACGAGCTCACACCGCTCCTGATCATGATCGCCGTCCATGAGGACCTCGGGTTCGACAATCGGAACAAGTCCAGCTTCCTGTGCCAGGGCCGCATAGCGCGCAAGGGCCTGGGCGTTGGCACTGACACATGCCCTGGTGGGGATACTCGTCCCGATGGTGATGACGGCACGCCACTTGGTGAACCGCGCGCCCAGCGACCGATACTCGGCCAGCCGTTCGCGAAGCCCATCCAGTCCTTGTGTGATCTTCTCACCGGGGTGAAGCGCCAGCTCAACCGTTCCCATGTCGACCTTGATTCCGGGGATGACAGCCTTCTCGGCCAGCAGCCTGGGGAACAGCGTTCCACCGAGGGACTCCTGGCGAATCGTTTCATCATAGAGGATGACGCCTGAGATGAATTCCTCGACACCGGGCGTCGTAAACAGCATGTCCCGATAAACGCGATGTGTCTCGGCAGTCGACGCCACGCCCAGTTTCGCAAACCTCTTGCCGATGGTCCCCACACTCTCGTCGGCCGCCAGGATTCCCTTGTGCGGCGCCACCAGAGCTCTGGCCGTCTCTTTCAACTCACGTTCGTACAACATACCATCCTCCTTGTCCGCAGATTGTCGATAACAACGCGGCACATGCGCATCTAATACGTGATCAGTCGGTTGAGTCATCCGACTCGTCCATATCCTCGCCGGTTTCGTCGAGGTCGGCAGCGCGACTACGATAGTCCTCTGCCAGCTCCTTGTTTCCCGCTTCTTCGTACGACTCGCTCATTTCCCAGAACAACTGCTGTCGAAGCTCGAGATCGGGCTGGTCGGCTTCGAGGTCCAGCGCTTGCTGGAACAACATGACAGCCTGCTCATGGTTCCCGTCGAGTGCGCTCGCGTCGCCGATCGTCTGCAGTGCACGCGCCTGAAAAAGCTTGTTTTGGAGAGCCTTGCCAAGAGCGCCGCCTTTCTCCGCGAGCTCACGTGCCTTGCCTGCATCTCCCTGGGCGACGGCCACCTGGCTCATGATGAGAAGAGCGTCGGCTTCGACCTCCTTGTTGCCCATGCCCTTCGACGTGTCGCAGGCGACCTGGAAATAGTGCATCGCCTTGTCCCACTCCTCCATCTCCGTATACATGCCACCGAGGTCACTCGCGTAATGCAGCGTGAGCTCAGGATCCGCCGGCAAGTCCCTGGCCAGGGCTTCGGCCTTCAATGAGAAGCTGATGCCCTTCTCCAGCTCGTCGAGCATGCCGTACAGGGGACCCATGTTGACATAGACGTGGGCCATGCCGGCATTGTCATGCTTGGCCTCGTACAGCACGACCGCCCTGTCCAGCAGGGCCAGCGCGGGTTTGAACTCGTCCTGCTCCGCAAGAACCACCGCGGCATCCAGCAGTGCAGTTGCAGGCGGCGTGCCCGCCGGACACGCCTGCTCCACCTTCTGAACAAAGTCCTTGGGGTCCTTCTTGAACGAACGCGTCAACTCCGCGAGGCGTTCCCGCTGCCTCCGGTCCTTGCGGTCCTCTGCGCTGCTGCTCATGGGTTCCCTGTTCTTGTCTGTCATATCTGGTCCTCCTCTGCTGCTCTGCCGCGACTACGCGCGCGGACTGGCCAGCTGACCCGCGGCAAACGCGATCGCGCGCCGCATGTATGCCTCGTCGAACCCGCTTACGACGGCCGGTGTCTCAAACACCCGCTGCGGGATCGTCAGCTTGTCGAAGCCGAAGCCGTTCGCAAGCTTGAACGCGAACTTGGCCCGATAGATATCGTCTGCGGTCTCTGCCAGCTGTTCCGCCGTCAGATTGTATCCTGCGGCGGCAAGCGCCCGCAGTGTCAACTCCGGCGTGTAGATGCCACGGGCGAAGAAACACACCGTGAGCGAACTGAGCACCTGGCGCCAGCGCTCCTCGTCCATGAGCTTCTGAGCAAGCTGCTCGGCCGGAATGAGCCCCTTGGTCAGTTCCTTCTGGTCGATGGCATAACCGGCATTGTCCAGATGGCTGTGCCGTGCTCCCAGCATGAACCCCAGGTAGCCGGCCGGACCCGTGTGGTAGCCAGGCATCTCGTTACCACCAAACGCCATGGCAAAGTCGGCACCGCCGTAACGGGCAGCGGCTGCGTCCACACCGCGGCCCAATATCTTCCAAAACTCGTTGGACCGGCTGGTGATGGCTTCGACGCCTGCGACATAGCCATCGGCCTTGCCAAACTCGAGCTTCAAGCCACCTGTATCCTGTTCCGTGACCAATCCCTTTTCCATTGCTTCGGTCGCCCAGGCCAGGCACACGCCGGCGCTCATGGCGTCCAGTCCAAGGGTTTCTACCTCGTTCATGAGGCTCAGCACCTGCTCAGGATTGCTGAGGCCGAGCATCGAGCCGAGCGCATAGATGGGCTCATAGTCATAAGAGATCATCGTCGTCTTGTAGTAATACGCCTCATCCTGATACGGTTCGCGCAGCGCGGCGATGTGAATGCAAGCGACAGGGCAGTGCGAGCAGGCGAGACGACGCCCGAGGTAATGCTCAGCGTAGTGCTCTCCCGAGATGGCTTCAGCAGACTCGAAGCATCCCGCCTGCACGTTGCGTGTCGGGAGCCCGCCGAGCGCAGACAGGGGCTGGATGTTCTCCGCCGTTCCCAAGTCGTGATATTTCTTCATGACGGGGCTGCTGACCGCCGCAGTGTTGATCTCGTCGTAGAGCGCCCGATACGCCACCTTGTCCGCGACTTCCAGCGTCCGATTGCCCGATACCACGACTGCCTTGAGCTTCTTGCTGCCAAACACCGCCCCCATGCCGAGCCGCCCGAAGTGCCTGTAGGTCTCCGTGCTGACATCGGCGTAGGTCACCAGGTTCTCACCTGCGCGACCAATGCGCATGATGCTGCGCAGGCCCGCCGAGCTCTCGTTCTGCCGTATGATGCGGCCGGCGGTCACGCTGGAACTCATGCCCCACAGGGTGGTGGCATCGCGGAAATATGCCTTGCCTTCCTCGATGCTGAGGTACCCCGGATTGGTGTTGGCGCCGGTGATGACGATTGCGCCGATCCCAGACATCCGGATGGCTACTGCGCTACGGCCTCCCGCGTGCGATTCGCCCAGGTTGCCGGTGTGTGGCGACTTGAACATCGCCACGGTCTTGGACCCAAGAGGGAAGAGTCCCTCCAGAGGTCCCGTCGCAAGCACGATAGGCGCCTCGGGGGCGAGTGGCTCCATGCCCGCTGGGCAGTTTTCGGTCAAGAGCTGGATAGCAACCCCCGCCCCTCCGAAATACTTCCCGAACAGGTCCTCGCGACGCTCTACCCATGAGCGCTTTTTGGTCAGGTCGACGTACAGGACGTTGGCAAGCGGATCATTTGGCAGCATTGGAGACCTCCTCGCGGCGTTCTTCGAGCGCGAGCACTCCATGCGGGCAGTACTTGGCACAGTAGCCACAATGTACGCAGATGATCGGCTTCTCCGCTTCCTTGTCCCAGAAGATGGCGCTGACGATGCACGCTTGCCGGCACAGTCCACAGCCGGTGCACTTCGAGGGATCCAGAAGAACTCCTCCACCCTTGCGCAGGACCAATGCGTCCTCTGGGCACACCTTGGCGCACGGGGGATCCTCGCATGCTCGACAAACGACCACCGAAAGACCATGTTCCATGCCACCCACGGACTTGATGTGGATTGCCGTCTTGCCCATTCCCGCATAGCCCAGCCGGCGAGTGCACGCAAACATGCATATCTGGCAGCCGGTACAGCGTTCCGCGTCAATGACGGATAGTCTCATGGATTCTTCTCCTTGCACTGCTACGTCGTTGGTGGCTACATCCGCCTGATCATTGATAGTATACGTCCAGTATGACTATGTCATGCATACATGGTGACTTATCTAACATACACTTGAATCGTTCCGTCAACTCATGAAGCACCGAACTGATTGCTTCCAGGCCAGAAGCCGCTCTCCAGGACCAGAATAGTCATCGACCATCAAGCTTCCCTTTCTGGCGAGCCTGCGGCCTTGTGGTTCGCATAAGGTCTCGTTTGGATATACTTTCCTTACAGTACGGGAGGCTCTGATGGAACAGTTTCACGAGACGATGAGTGGAGCAACGGTCACACGGATGCCGGTCGGCCCTCTGATGACCAATTGCTACCTGGTGCAGTCAGGGACGGAGCTCATGCTGGTGGATCCGGGCATGGTCTGGAACCGGGAGCTGGAGGAGGTGGCAACCATCGTCGAGAGCGCCAACGCCCGCCTCCGCTGGATCGTCTGTACCCATGGGCACTTCGATCACGTCTCGGGCGTCGACACGGCAATGGAGCGTTTCCCCGACGCGACTCTGCTCATGGACCCGCGGGAGGTTGAACTCGCCAGAGACCCAGTGGCAAACTACGCCACACAGATGGGGTCCACATTCGCCATGCACGCTGAGCCATCTCCATTAATTGCCGGGCAGGAAGTACCCCTGGGGCTCATCACCTACCGCATCGCGACTATACCGGGACATACACCGGCCAGCAGCGTGCTTATCACGGGAGACCATGCGTTCGTCGGCGATACGCTGTTTGCCGGTAGCGTCGGTCGCGCGCCTAGCCAGAAAGAGTTCGAACAGCTGCTTGCCGGGATACGCGTGACCCTCATGACGCTCCCGCCGGCCACACGCATCTTCCCGGGGCACGGAGAACCGACGAGCATCGGCGCCGAACTGGGCGCGAATCTCTGGCTGTAGTCAGTTACCGGACCGCGCGCGCAGTTCGGCGCGCGTCTGTCCGATGTCGCTGGACACGTTCCTGAGCGCTATCAAGTAGCACGGCGTCCACAACATCGAAGCTCCTGCTATCAGCACCAGGAAGGCAGTCCCCAGACTGATCCTCGAAGCCAGAATCCCCGTCAGCAGCGGTGCAAGCGCTGCCCCGGTGGTCTCCACGAGGCTCTGCATGGCAAGCGCGGTGCTGCGGACTTCGGGCGGGCTGACGTCGCTGATGGTGGCCACAATGTTGGGAGCCGCGAATCCCGCCAGGAAAGAGCCGGTCATGGCAAGCAAGGCAAACGCGACGTGGTGCGTCACTGGGACCAGAAGAGCAGCGCAGAGCAGAAGTGATCCCGGTATGGTCGCGGCAACCACGAGAAGGCGCCCTCTGGGCATCGCCCGGAACAGCCTGTCGCCCAAGACTCCACCCAGTGGAAGACCCACGGCGAGCCCGGCCACGGTGACGATGGCGACCGATAGAGAAGCCTGCCCGGAATATCCTCGCTCGGTCTCCAGGTACCTGTACATCCAGAAGGTCACGACATTGATGGGGATGACGGCGAGAAGCCCCTGCGCGTACAGCGCCACAAGAGTCCTTCGTCTCAGCAATTTCCGGGCGACAGACCACTGGAATGTTGGGGACTTCACGGGGGCGCCCGCGAGTTCCGGTTCTGTCGCGCCTCGTGGCACATCCCTCACAAACAGCGCCACCAGCACGGCGACGAGCATGCCTGCGGAGCCGGTCACGACGAAGACCCACCGCCACCCGATGCGAGGCGCCAGGAACGTTGCCAGTGCCGCCCCTACCACGTACCCCACGGGGATCGACATCTTCAGGACGGCGTACACCTTTCCGCGCACGCGAGGTTCGAACGTGTCCGCCAGCAGGCTGTATGCGCCGGGAACACTGGCGTCGTCAACACCGGTCGCCGCACGCGACGCGACGAACCAGCCGAACGTGGGCGCCACCGCGGACAGCCACGTCGTCGCACCCCAGACGGCAGCAGCAATCGCCAACAGCCGCGCACGCGAGAACCGGTCGAAAAGGTATCCCCACAGAGGAAAGAGCAGACCGCCGGTCACCAGCCCCCCTGACAGCACTGTGCCCATCTGCGCCTCATTGATGTGGAAGGAGTCCATGATCGAACTTGTGAGCGGACCGACGATGAGACGGTCTGCCTGGTGCAGCAGCGCGAAACAGAGGAGCACTGCCAGTGTAGTCCACCTGCTGGAACGACGGTTCCTCATGCGCACCTCTCCGGACGTTACCTGTCATTACTTTACGTTAAGTCACGTGGCGTGTCCAGCCACAGATTTGGTGCCAGATACCAGATCTGCACATTCCTCCTTTGGCCCATCATCATGCCGGTGGTATCATGATAGAAGACACAGTTCACGGAGGTTGACATGGTCGACGTTTTTGTTATCGGTGGCGGACCCGGAGGGTACGTCGCTGCAATCAAGGCAGCTCAGCTGGGTCTGTCGGTCGCGCTGGCAGAAGAGGCCGACATGGGCGGGGTCTGCACAAACTGGGGTTGTATCCCTACCAAGACGATGCTGGCCAGCAGCAAGCTCTTCACGCGCATGCAGGAGGCGCGCAAGTTTGGTCTGACTGCTGACAACGTGGGTGTTGACTTCGGCGCCGTCATGACGCGCAAGGACCAGATCGTCGTCCGGCTTCGCAAAGGCATCGAATTCCTGATGAAGAAGAACAATATCCAGGTGTACAGGAGCCGCGCAACACTCAAAGACCCGACTCATGTCTGCATCGACACCACGGGCGAGGTCGTTGACGCGAAGAACGTCATTATTGCCACCGGCAGCTCTCCCATCAAGTTTCCCCCCTTCACTGATCCGGGCATCTGGACCAGTAACGACGTCTTCCGCAACAGGGAACAGCCGAAGGAGATGGTCGTGATCGGTGGCGGTGTTATCGGCGTCGAGATGGCGACATTCTTCAGCGCCATCGGCACGAAGGTCACCATCGTCGAGCTCATGCCACATATCCTGCCTGTCGAGGATGAGGACGTGGCACTGGCCCTCACTGCAACCCTCAAGAAGCGAGGTATCACTATCATCACCGGGGCGAAGACCCAGTTAGTCACGCCCACGGAGGCTGGTTACAGCCTGACACTCGATGTGAACGACGCCACACAGGAAGTCCATGGTGATCACGTTCTGCTTTCCATCGGACGCCGGTCAAACGTCGGTCCGGAACTGGAAGCGGCGGGGATCACCCTGTCCAAGAAAGGCATCGTCGTCGACGACCACATGCGCACCAGCGTCCCCGGCGTCTATGCTGTCGGTGATGTAAAAGGGACTTACATGCTGGCACATGTCGCCGAGAAGGAAGGAATTGTAGCGGCCGAGAATATCGCGAGGCACGACGCTCACATGGTCTATACCGCCGTCCCTTCGGTCGTGTTCACCGACCCGGAGATCAGCGTGGTGGGCAAGAGAGAATACGAACTCAAGGCAGAAGGAGTCCCGTACAAAGCGGGAACATTCCCTGTCAGCGCCAGCGGCAAGGCGCGGACGATGGAGGAAAGCATCGGTTTTGCGAAGGTCCTGACACATGCCGAAAACCACGAGATCCTGGGGATCGCCCTCTATTGCCCCGAAGCTACCGACCTCGTCATGGAATCAGTCCTGGCCGTACAGTTCGGCATGACCGCGGAGAAGCTGCTTGAGGCGATCCACCCTCATCCGACGATGACGGAGATGATCATGGAGGCCACAGAAGGCTCGATCGGGCTACCCCTGCAAATGTGAATACCATAGTGCCTGACCCCAAGGGAATTCACAATTGGGGGCGAGCGGTTACGCGGGCACGCTGTGCATCACGAAGTAGGTGGAGGACGGCTTTCTCCTCCTCCACCGCCCGCTCCCCGGCGAAGTCGACGTCATAGACACGCCAGACAAGGTCTTCAATGTCGGGAGACGGCGTGGCACGATGAACAAGCTCGAGAAGCGTCTCGCCGGGCAGTCGCCGTTCTCCGACAAGGTCCTCTAGCGCTGAAGCGAGCCGGCCACGCCTGTCCTCCACCCGACGGCGCAGGAACAGGAGTGCCAGGGCGGCTGCAACCACGATACCGGAAAGGACACGCCAATCGCGCAGCAGGCGTGACGCCACCGTCCGGAAGGACTCGAATGCAGAGGTAACGGCACGGCCGCTGCCCGTGAAAAACCGGCCGAGACTGTTGGCCGTCTGCACCTGCCTGGCCAGGTCATACGTGACGACGTTCCGGTACCAGGCCATGCGAACGTTGTCGAGGATATTCATAATCAGCGACACCTGCTGGAAGGAACTGGGTGTCGGGTCGTAGCGGACCCAGGTGCTCCCGTCCAGAACCTCGACCCATGTGTGTGCGTCCTTGGCCCTCACAATGAGATACCCTGAGGCTTTGTTCCACTCTGTGGCCACAAAGCCTGACACCAGGCGGGCGCGGACACCCTGGGCACGCAGCAGCAACACCATGGATGTGGCAAAGTGCTCGCAGTACCCGGAGTGCCGGTTGACGACGAAGTCCTCGACCGACGTTGCCGTCGGGTTCAGTGAGTACTCATAGTTAGCAAGGAGATAGTCGCGAGTCGCCTGCGCCTTGTCTCTGACCGTCAGGCCCCGCACGATGCGAGCGGCAACGTCCCTGAAAGCCTGTGAGAGCCCAGGGACCTGAAGGTACCTGTCCAGCAATGCCGGCCGGCGAGCCACGAGACTGTCGACAGGAACCGTGTCCTGATCGAGCGACGAGACGTCGTACCGGATAGTCTTGTAGTAGGGCGCATCCGTGAACAGGTTGCCCTCTGCGTCGCGGCGGAGGTACTGGAACTGCCCTCGCAGACCAGTAATGTGTTCCAGCCCAAAGACGACATCCGTCCCGGTCGGCTCGAGGTATACGGTCGTCAGCGTATCGGGCTGCTGGTCGCTTACTACGAACGAATCGATCCCGGAGGACGCGTACACGGACTCGAGGTGACCGGCCGCGACCAGCCATTGCCTGCCACTGAAGGTCGTGTAGCGCATGCCCGAGATGTAGGCGGGCAGGGGCAACCGGGACCCACCCTTCCCGGGCTCGACACGCATGACAACGGTATTGTCCTGCTGCACCTCTCCAGGAGTGATCGTGACGTCCTTGGAGAAACCTGTCGTCTGGGTCGCCAGCGCAGGACTGCCCTTGATATATCCCAGTGTCCACCGCGGAAGGGCGAAGAACACGCCAAACGCAAACACAAACGACACGAGCGCAGAAACGACGATGGCGCTATAGAATCCCCGAGTGATGTGCGGGACCCTGCCTTCGAACTGGGCCATGATCAGCAGGACAGTCGCGATCAGAAACTCGGCGAGCAGCAGAAGTCCGAACGCCACCGAGATGGACCCGGCGGCAGACAGGACAGTTACGAAGACGGCGATGAGCACCAGCCCCTGATAGTCGCGGGTATTGTCCGTCAGGACGAATCGGCACGCCATTGCTGCCAGCATCGCCTGTGCCAGGAGGGCGAAGAGCTGGGTCCCCAGGACCATGAGGACGAGGAACCAGACGAGCGGGAGTGCTTCGAGGACACGACGTCCCCAGCGCCCATGAACGTGCCCGGCCAGGAGCAGGGCTACGAGGAATGCGACAGCATACAGAGCATACCAGGGCTCGACGACGGACAGAAACCCGCACGCCGTGAGGCCGAGCAGGAACCCCAGCACGCGCCGGATGTCCAGCGAACTCCTCATGGGGCACCGTTCACGAAGCTGATGTCTTCGTGCGTGAAGCTGTGCAGAGGTCCAGGATGGGGTGGGTCCTCGGTGAGTTCCGTCAGGGCCATCAGTTCCATTGCCTGCTGCCACGCCCTGCGGTCACGTCCGTCCAGAAACGATCCGGGAAGCGCAAGCGCAATGGCCTCTCCGGACTCGAAAACCGACGTCAGGCCACTCGCAATCTTCGAAACGCCCAGTTCGAACCCCTGACTGTCAGGCCAGGCGCCCCTTGCCGTGTCGAGGTAGAACACGGTCTCCTGCTGGTACCTGGCTTCCTGTTCCACGACGTAGGGATCGCCCCTCCGCGCTGACACCTTCCAGTCGATGTGGCGGGAATCGTCTCCCGCATGGTACCTGCGTAGAGAGAAGAAATCGCCGTCGCCGCCTGCCCTCGCCCTCTCGAGACGGTGTTCACCCTGTTCGTCCTGCTGCTGCAGAAGGATGGGGAGGACCTGCGGGTACACGATCAGCTCGCCACCGACAGCTACGTCTCTTCGCATCTCGACGATACCAAACGGGAACGTGGACGCGATGTCCGCCCGCAGTCCCGTCACACGTCCACGCGTGGGCAGAGTAAGCGTGAGCGGAAGTTCCACGGCAGAACGAGCGCCCACAAAGGGAACGCTCAGCAATACAGTGTCTCCACCTGCCCGGACACCGACGCGTGCGAAGAACAACGGAAACGAACCGGTATTGCGAACCCGGACGGCCAGCGACGCTGGACGGCCTGCATAGACCTCGTCCACCGTGTCGAGCGAGACCTCGAGACGGCGAAGGTTGGCAACCGACAGCAGTCCCGAGAAGATGAGCGCAGAAAGGAGTGCGCTAAAGACGAGATACAGAAGATTGTTGCCCGAGTTGATGGCGACCGCCCCGATGCCGACGATGGCAAGGAAAAACAACAGACCGCTGCGCGTCAACCGTTCAGCCCGGTGGTACTTCCTGAATCGCACCTCGACGATACTCATGGTGCTCCGGTTGCCGGAGACCCCCGTCACGCAGGCGCCGGCACCTGCTCAAAGATGCGGTCGATATCGGCGCGCAATGCCCCTTTTCGACTGCCACGACGCAGGATGCGGTGAGATACCACGTAGGGAGCCATCGTCTTGACATCGTCAGGGACGACGAACGTGCGACCCCGAAGCAGCGCCCATGCGCGAACTGCCTTGAGCAGATCGATTGCGCCCCGGGGGCTGACGCCCACCTCGAACAGCGCCTCGGAACGGGTCGCGCGCGCAAACGCGAGGACGTAGTCCAGCATCGCCGGCGTCACCGTCACCTCGTCGACCGCAGTCTGTGCGTCCAGCACCTGCTGGACCGAGGCTACCGGCTGCAGATTGATGGAATGCTGCCGTACGGGGCGTTCGGTCAGGATCCTGCGTTCCGCATCGACGTCCGGGTATCCAATGCCCATGCATAGCTGGAAGCGGTCCAGTTCGCTCTCGGGAAGAGGATAGGTGCCCGCATACTCGATGGGGTTCTGCGTGGCGATGACGAAGAACGGGTCCGGCAACTCCCATGTCGTCCCGTCGATGGTGATGCGTCGATCGTTCATGGCCTCGAGAAGCGCGGACTGGGTCTTGGGGCTGGCCCTGTTGATCTCGTCGGCCATGACGACGTTCGCGAAGATCGGGCCGCGCCGAAACCGGAACTCCCCGGTAGCAGCCTCATAGATGTTGACGCCAAGGATATCGGCGGGAAGGAGGTCGGACGTGAACTGGATGCGGCTATAGGAAGCACCGATGGATTGCCCCAGCGCCTGCGCAAGCGTCGACTTTCCGACGCCGGGCACGTCCTGCAAAAGCAGATGACCACCTGCGATCATGGGGACCAGGGCCAGCAGGACCTGCTCATGCTTGCCCCGCACCACGGTCTCGACGCTGGCCGCTATCGCGGTCACCGTATCCGTCGCTGCCTGCAGTCTGTCTGTTTTCTCGCTCACATCCGCTCCTCTCTTGCCTAGGTTATACGACAATTGAGAAAGAACTGCAACCCTGTGAATAGCCACGCCACCCTGTCGGAGCAGCCGGTTAATGCCAGTCTTCATGGGAATTTTTGCGCCATCAAACCTTGCAGATTGTGATAAAGCCTATCACACGGCCTTGCTTGCATCAAATGTCGCACTTCGTATGATTGTGCATGGTCACGGAGGGGAAGGCTGCGGCTTTCCCTCACCATCCAACATTCCTCGGGGAGCGGACAGCTTCGGTTGCCTGCTCTCCAGGTCTTCCGCGCGCACTCTCAGCTCCCAGCGTCTTCGCAGTAACTAGTCTGATGCCTCCCGCCTTTTCGGAATATACTGTAACGAAGTCATACACGACGAAAACCAAGAGGCATGCATGAATACGATCCGCAAAAGAGAAGAGCTCGGACGCAACGTCGTCAGATATGTCGTCGATGCACCACTCGTCGCAACGCACAGGAAACCAGGACAGTTTGTCATCATCCGCGTGACGGACCACGGTGAGCGGATTCCATTGACGATTGCCGACGCAAACCCCGAGATGGGGACCATTTCGTTGATCGTCCAGTCCGTCGGCAAGACCACGCGTGAGATGGCCATGCTCCGACCCGGAAATGTCATCCACGACATCGTGGGCCCCTTGGGCAGACCAGCACATATCCAGCGGTTCGGAACCGTGCTGTGCGTGGGCGGCGGTATCGGAACAGCCCCGCTGTACCCTATCGCGAAGGGTATGAAGGAAGCCCGCAACCGTGTCATCACAGTCCTCGGAGCCAGAACGCACGACCTGCTCATCCTCGAAGACGACATGCGCAATGTCAGCGATGAACTCATCGTCACGACCGACGACGGGTCGTACGGCACCAAGGGACTCGTGACCGACGCGATCCGCTCTCTGGTGAGCGGCGGAACCCACATCGACCAGGCTGTCGTCATCGGTCCCCCTCTCATGATGAAGTTCACGTCTCTTCTCACCAAGGAACTCGGTATCCCCACGATGGCCTCCCTGAACCCCATCATGATCGATGGGACCGGCATGTGCGGCGGATGTCGCGTCACCGTAGGCGGCGAGATCAAGTTCGCCTGCGTGGACGGCCCGGAGTTCGATGCGCACGAGGTAGACTGGGACAGCATGATCCGTCGTCTCGGGACCTACCGCACAGCAGAACAGGTGGCTGCTGACCACTATGACCACGAGTGCCGCGTCGGTCTGGACGCCGGGGAATCACGATGAACGCTGCCACCCGGTTCAAGCTGCCGCCCGTCGTCATGCCCGAGCAGGACCCTGCCGAACGCGTCCACAACGTCCGCGAGGTGCCACTGGGGTTCACCCCCGAGATGGCGTTGAAGGAAGCGCAACGCTGCCTTCATTGCACCAACCAGCCTTGTGTCGAAGGGTGTCCCGTCGGTGTACGCATTCCCGAGTTCATCCAGGCTATCGAGTCCGGCGACTATCTCGCCGGGATAGGAATCATCAAGCAGACCAACCTGCTGCCAGCCGTCTGCGGGCGTGTGTGCCCCCAGGAAGACCAGTGTCAGAAGAACTGCACGGTGGGCGAGGCGCACAAGGACGTCGGACAGGCTGTGCAGATCGGCCAGCTGGAACGATTCCTGGCCGACTGGGAACGGGAGAACCACGCAGCGGTCATCCCTCAGATTCCACCCGCGAGCGGCAAGCGAGTGGCCGTCATCGGCAGCGGTCCCGCAGGCCTCACCGTGGCCGGTGACCTCATCAAGCTGGGTCACGCCGTCACCGTGTTCGAAGCGCTGCACATGCCGGGAGGCGTCCTGGGATATGGCATCCCCGAGTTCCGTCTGCCAAAGGAGATCGTCTATCAAGAGGTTGCCTACCTGGCCAGACTCGGCGTCGATTTTCAGTACAACATGGTCATCGGCAAATCTCTCACGGTCGACGAAGTGCGCCAGGGCTACGACGCCGTTTTCATCGGGAGTGGCGCCGGGCTTCCCAATTTCCTGCACATCCCGGGCGAGAACCTGCTTGGCGTGTATTCTGCCAACGAGTACCTGACACGCACCAACCTCATGCACGCCTACGACGAGAACTCTGACACTCCCATCCTGCGTGGTAAATCGGTGGCGGTCCTCGGCGGCGGCAATGTCGCCATGGACTCGGCCCGGACGGCGCTGCGGCTGGGAGCCCTCAGGGTCATGGTCATCTACCGACGCTCGGAGGAGGAAATGCCCGCCCGCAAAGAAGAGTATCACCATGCAATCCAGGAGGGGGTCGAGTTCCATTTTCTCCAAAACCCCGTGGAGATCCTCGGCAACGGTGAGGGATGGGTCACCGGCCTGACTGTGCAGCAGATGCAGCTCGGGGAACCGGACGCATCTGGTCGCAGGCGCCCCCTGCCCATAGCCGGCCAGACCAGCCATGTCCCTGCGGACGTCGTCGTCGTGGCGATCGGCAACGACCCCAACCCGTTGATCCCCGCCGCCCTCCCGGGTCTGCAGGTGAACAAACACGGGGGCATCATCACCGACGAAGACACCATGGAGACGTCGGTTCCGGGAGTCTTCGCAGGTGGCGACATCGTGTTGGGCGCTGCGACAGTCATCCTGGCCATGGGCCAGGGCCGCAAAGCTGCACGTGCCATCCACGCATGGCTCATGAGAACCACCGAGACGGCCAGGAGCTAGACCAGGCTTACGCATGGACAAACTGCGGCGATTCATGAAAGAGAACTGGTGGAGATACCTGATGAACCTCGTTCTCGCCGGCGGTGTCTACTGGTCCTCGACCTGGTATGGCATGACCAACCACGCGACGGCCAACGTCCACATCCTTCAGACGGCCTTCGATCGGTGGGTCCCGGTCATCCCGCAATTCATCGTCCCGTACAACTGGCTGGAACCCGTCCTCTACTTCTGTCTCCTGTTCTTCTTCGTCTTCCATCCGAAGATCTTCACGGCATTCGGCGTCGCCTTCATCGCCATGCAAACCATCAGCAACGGCGTCTACATCGTGTTCCAGACGTACGTGCCCCGTCCCACCAACCTGGTCGCGGGTACAAGCAGGTACGTCGACGCTCTGATTGCGAAGTATGCCAGCGATAACCCCTACAACTGCTTCCCATCGCTGCACTGCGGCCTGTCTGCTCTTGCCGCAAGCTTCTGGTGGGTCAAGAGGCGCTACCGTCTCGTTGCCTCGCTGATGACGGTGTTTGCCGCGGTCACGGTCGGCAGTCTGCTGGCCGTTGCGCTGTACCTTCTGGCCTATCGCATCTTCAACCTGAAGACGGAAGCCTGAGCCTCGGGTTTCTTCTGACAATGCAGCCTGGCGATCTGTGATGGTACCACCTGCATTCCTCTGTCTTGTATTCCTGCCTGTCTCGCAGAGAATGAATGGAGAGGATTTTCTCCAGGAGGTGCCGCATGGCAGATGACGCATTGTTCGACAGCAAGGCCGACACTTATGACAGCTGGTACATGACACCCTTGGGCGCCTATGAAGACGAGCTCGAAAGCGCGCTGGTCTTCAAGCATGTGGGCGTAGTGCGGGGCAAAACCGTTCTGGACGTCGGATGTGGTACCGGACTGTACAGTATCCGGTTGTCCGAAGGCGGCGCCGATATTACTGCCGTCGACATCTCCTCGAAGATGATCGAGATAGCGCGCCGCAAGGCCCAGGACCGCGGTCAGTACATCTGGTACGATCAGGCTGACATGGCCAAACTCCCCTACGAAAACAGGACCTTCGACATGGTCGTGTCGATTACTGCGCTCGAGTTTGCCGCGGATCCATTGCTGGCCCTCATGGAAATGGCCCGGGTACTACGACCGGGTGGCAAGCTGGTCGTCGGCGTCCTCAACAACGATTCTCCATGGGCCGACGCTCGCCGCGAACATGCCAAACGCGAGGAGTCCATCTATGGGACAGCCCATTTCTTCTCGTCGTCCGACCTGCGCTCGCTGTTCCACCGGACGGGTACCTTTGGCGCCCTGACGATGGAAAGCTGCATCCACACGTTTCCTGACGTGGACGAGTTCCAGGACAGCGCCGCCTCACGGCAGGAACTCTTCGGCCGCATGTTCAGACCGCTGACCGGCGCCTTCCTGGTCGGCACGGCGCGCAAGCGCTAGAGTCTCAGGGGAGAAGCCGATGCTTGTGCGTGAATACATGACGCACGACGTCGTGACGATCGAGCCCGAAGCACGATTGTCCGATGCTCTCAACTTGATGCGCGCGCGCAACGTCCACCGTCTTCCTGTCGTCGAAGACAACCTGCTGGTCGGCGTCGTCTCCGAGAAGGACCTGCTGTATGCTCTTCCCTCCGTGGATCGACCCATCAGCTGGGTGGAAGCCAGCGCCCAGGCCGCTGCCCTTCCTGTACGCCAGGTCATGCAGCACGATGTGGTCACGGTCTGTCCTGACTGTCCCATCGAGATTGCTGCTGCAATCATGGTCGACCACAACATCGGCGCGTTGCCCGTCGTGAGCCCTCCGGAGTCGCATACGCTTGTGGGGATCATCACCGAGACGGACATCTTCAGGTTGTTCGTCGAGATGCTCGGTTCACGCGCACCGGGTGTCCGCGCATCTCTTGAAATAGACAACCGCAAGGGTGCTCTCGCCTCGCTGTTCAACCGCATCGTCGAAGCGAGCGGGGGCATCACGACCGTGTCGTCGTTCCCTGCGGCATCGCCACTTCGTCTCCGGATCATCCTCAAGGTGGCCGATGTAGACCAGGACGCGATGCACGGACTCCTCAAGCCCGAGGAGACAGTGCTCGACCTGCGCGAAATCCAGGGAGCTCGCTAAACCAGCTCTTCATTGCAGTACGGCGGAAGGGCCGGCAGGTCCCGCTCCTCACGTTTGGTCCGCCGCACCAGCTAGATCGCTTTCGAGATCGTCAGCCCCCCTGAGCACTTTTGTTCAATCCGAAGGGCGCAATCCCTCGGTCACCAGGTCTATGCAAACTGGTATACCCAGCTACTAATGCTTGGCGAAGAAGTAATCAGCATCATTCTTTGCCAGCTCGCTAGTCTCTGGGTCCGTAGTCACGTTGGCTAATGCCTGCAAAGTCCTGGCAGTAGCTAGCTCATCGCCTTTGTGTTCCTTAAGCGCGTTGGCTCGCCTCACTTCAGCCGGTTCGTCCTTGTGCCAGTTCATTTCCACATTATGCTGGTACCACTTTTCACTTCCAGGTGTTTTGCCAAGTTTCCCTTTATCTTTGGTGTAGTAGGAGGTACCTTTGACCATGGTGCCGTCTTTACGTACATAAGCTTTACGGGTCACTTTTATTTGAGCCATTTCTTTCTATCCTCCTTTGCTGATAACGAATGACTTAGTATATTTTTTTGCGACAGGCTCCTCTTCGGGCATCATTTTATGTATCCTGGAGGAGAGACATGACTTCCTTCTCGAACATCCCGGAGGCGTTCTCGAGGGTGACCCCATGAACAATGGTCTCGTCGACCTTGACCGGAACCGCTTCGGCACACAGCCCAAGACAAAAAGAGCTCTTCAGCTCGACGACGTCCTCAAGCTGGTGCTCCTGGATTTTTCTACGGAAGATTTCGACGATGAATTGTGCGGACTTCAGATGACATGCGCTTCCCATGCAGATGTACAGTGACTTCATGGCTGTTCCTCCTTTTCGATGTGGACGGGCACACCCTTGTACGCGGGGGTATGCGCAACCGGATCAGTGTTGTTGTGCACGAGAACGTTCAGCGGAGTATCCTGAAAATGGTTGGGGATAAAGACAAAGCCCCGGGGAACGGCCACGCTGATCTTGGCAAGCGTCACCAGAAAGCCCCGTTCCGAAGTAACGCGCACCCGATCGCCATGGACGATGTTCATCTGAAGGGCGTCCTCACGGTTGAGTTCGACATATCCTGCCGGAGCGATCCGGTTAAGCTGGTCGATGCGCCGCGACATGGTCCCAGTGTTATACTGCGCCATGAGGCGCCCGGTGATGAGGGTGAACGGGAATGCCGCCTTCAATCCGCTGGTCAGGTCAACTGCCTTCAGCGCTGATAGCCGAGCCTTGCCGGACGAAGTCGCAAATCGTTCCGTGTACAAGATCTCGGTGGCACTCCCATCCTCCCCCACCGGCCACTGCAGCCCAAAGCTGGTCTGGGTCAGGAGCGGATAGGTGATGCCGGCATACGCGGGGACGACCCGGCGAATCTCCTCAAAGATGTCCTCGGGCTTACGGTAGTACCAGTCTGCCCCCAGCGCGTTTGCCATGTCGATGATGATGCGCCAGTCGCGGTTTGCTGCCTCAGGACTCTCCACCACCTTGCGGACACGCTGAACCCGCCGCTCCGCGTTGGTGAAGGTGCCGTCCTTCTCGGCCCACAGCGACGCCGGCAATACGAGATCGGCATACCTGGCAGTCTCGGTCATAAAGATGTCCTGCACGATGACGAAGTCCATGGCCTCCAGACCACGGATGACGGAGGCGCTGTCCGCTTCGGACAGGACCGGGTTCTCTCCGATGATATAGGCCGCCTTCACCGTCCCAACCTGTGCTGCCTCCCACACCTGCGTCGCGAACAACCCCGGCCGTTTGGGTAGCGGCACGTGCCATTCCTGTTCTATGACTGCCCCGACGGAAGCATCCGACAGGGACCCGCCGGGAAGAGAGTCCGGAAGGGCACCCATGTCCACCGTACCCTGGACGTTGTTCTGGCCTCGCACCGGGTTCACGCCCGTGCCGGGACGTCCAATGTTGCCGGTTACGACGGCCAGCTGACACAGCGCCGTGATCGTCGCCATGCTCCCAACATGCTGGGTAAGCCCCATGCCGAACAGGATGGAGCTGGCGGGTGATGTCCCGTACATGAGAGCGGCCTCCCGAATGAGAGCGGCGGGAACACCCGTCAGCGACGACGTCAGCTCGAGCGTGTAGAGCTCCACCGACTTCGCCAGCTCTTCGAACCCCTCGGTCCGGCGATCGATGAACTTGCGGTCCATCAGGCCGGTCTGGATGACATAGTTGATCATACCGGCAAGAAGCGCAATGTCGGTGCCGGGTATGGGCTGCAGGTGCAGGTTGGCGACCTTGGCTGTCTGTGTGACGCGCGGGTCGACGACGATCAGCTTCGCTCCCGCCTTCCGAGCGGCCGTGACGTGCTGGAACAGGATCGGATGCGTCTCAAATGGGTTGTATCCCCAGACGAGAATACAACCAGACTCGTCCAGATCGCCCATGCTGTTCGTCATAGCGCCTCCGCCAAAAACCCGCGTCAGCGCGTACCCGGATGGCGCATGGCACATCCGCGTGCAGTTGTCGACATTGTTGGTCCCGATAACCACTCGTGCAAACTTCTGCGCCAAGTATGACTCCTCGTTGGTGCACCGCCCTGACGCAAACACATAAATGCTGTCGGGGTTCTGCTCACGAAGGGGGCCAAGGCGTTCCCGCACCATGGCGAAGGCCTCATCCCATGAGATCTGGTTCCACGTATCGCCGTCGCGCCGCATCGGGTACTTCAAGCGGTCTGGCCGGTTTACGACAGCATAACTGAAGCGGCCTTTCGAGCAGAGCATACCGCGGTTCACCGGATGCTCCGGCCAGCCTTCGGCACCGGCGACCTGCCCATGGTTAATGACCAAGTACAGGCCACATCCTACCCCACAGAATGGGCAGATGGTCTGGACAACGTTTGTACTCATCGAGGCAAAGTCTTCCTCAGTTCGCGCTGATGCTCGATGACGAGATCGTATGGCAGCGTGATCGGGCAGTGCTCACTGCACAGGCCGCACTCGGCGCATTCATCGTACAGGTCCAGAACAAAGGCGGCCAGCCATTCGGACGGAGATTTCACTCCCTCCAGCAAGCACTGAACGTACTCCTCGGTCCTGAGAGGGCAGGCCTTCATGCACTCGCCACACAGCGGGCACGTATTCATCTGGTCGCCCGTGTCCGCCAGGTCGGTCTCGAACTGCCGACGTCGATATCGCCATGACGCATCCGTCTTGAGATCCAGCAGGTGCCGGCGCACAGATCGGGCATCGTCGGGGACCGACTCCACTGTCAGGGCGCCGTCACGTACCATCGCGTCGATCAGCTCGGCCGCCTCCGCGGTGTTCACCGTCACATACGTCCTGCCGTGGTCGCCCCCGGTCCCCCAGTACCCGCAGGAAAAGTGTGATGAGACGGGCTCAGGCGTGACACATCGCTCGCATGCCGGACGCACGGTCTTCCGTTCCGGGAATTCGTGAATCTGCCCCTCGCCCCGGAATGAAACGGAGTATCCCCCCTCGCCATGGACGACGCGTTCAACGTCCAGCAGCGACTTGCCGAGACGCTTCACCTCTTTGGCAAGATCAGTGGCGTTGAAGAGCCCCCCGCAGACAAGTCCGATGCGAAACAGCTGCACGGGCAATTCGTTCTTGCGGATGAGGACGTCCAGCAGCTTTTCTTCGCAGGGCATGACCGGCAGGGCAATGCGCCCGCTGCCGCCGTACTTGCGCAACGTCTGGACGATGTTGAGGGGTGCGGTGACGACGGTACCCGCAAGCTCCACGATCTCCCTGGGGTCGTCGATGAACCTGGTATGTGTGAGATTTCGCTCCCGGTCATGCTCCACACCCAGCACCGCATCCACCCGCCGTGTCGATAGCAGATACCACATCGCCGTCGTGACGAACGCGCCGTTTGTGGCATGAGCCAGTAGTTCTCCATGGGTACTGCGCGAGTACAGATGATCGCCGATCTTTGTCATTGTTACCCCCTCGGGATCTGACCTGTGTGCATCATTCCATATTCCACACCAATTGCCACGTCACGGGCGACAGGCACCCTACACTCTGCAAATTTTATCATAATTACAGCATCCCGGCAACGAGAAACCATGACGTGACCATCGCTGTGAACAAATGTGGCCGGTACCCAGTCCAACTGCTGTGGGCGAGGAGACCAGGTGCCCTCCGGGTCTTCTCGCCCCTCTTCAGGTTCCCGTTTTCGCTGCTATCCTGTAGCAAGCCCAGAAACTGGATCCTCGCGCACGAGAGATTGACAAACCGGACGATGTCCCGGGATGATGCAACGCGTCGATCCGTCTCCTGGCACAACCCTGATATAATGACCTGTGTGGCGGCAACAGCCGGCCGGCAATGATGGAGCGTGTTGAATGAGAAAACTTATGACGATCATGGCCTTCGCAGGAGGCTTGCTGGGACTAGGCAACTACGTCTGGGACGGATGGACCACGGCATCCGGCGGGCGCAATCTCTCTGTTCCCAGCAATATCGTGTCGGTGCTGCTCCTGGTTATCGCCGGTTCCGTGGCTGCGACTATGCTGCTCCGCGACCACGGCCGAATGATTGAAGAAGAGCGCAAGGAGTACCGGGCAACACTCGCCCTTTCCGTAGCCGCACTGGTTATCCTGAGTTCCTGGATTCTGTTCCGCGCCGTCAGAACCGCCTGACGCTTATTCGATCGTGTTCCTGAGGGCACCGATACCCTCGATCCGGCACTCCACGACATCCCCAGGTTTAAGCCACCTAAACGGACGGAAGCCCATACCGACACCCGCCGGCGTCCCTGTGCTGATGATGTCGCCCGGCATCAGGGTCAGACCTCTACTGAAATCACTGACAATCTCCGTGATGCCAAAGATGAGGTCCGACGTAGCAGCCTTCTGCCGCAACTCACCGTTGACACTGCACTCGATGTCCAGGACCGGCGGATACGCGATCTCGTCCGCGGTGACAATGACGGGGCCCATTGCGCACGCACCGTCCAGGCTCTTTCCCTTGAACCACTGGTCATGACTTTTCTGAAGGTCTCGCGCCGTGATGTCGTTAAGGATGGAGTAGCCGAAGATGTACTCGGGCACACTCCCGGGGTCGATGTCGTGGCCCTCCCTTCCAATGATGACGGCAAGCTCGGCCTCATAGTCCAGCATATTCGTGACGCCCGTGTGGACGGGAATGGACTCGGTTGAGCCGCGTACACGGTCGATCATCTTGGAGAAGTAGACAGGAGCAGCCGGAATGCCTCCTGTGAAACCCCCAAGCGCCACAGCTTCAGCAACGTGGTCTCGGTAGTTCTTGCCCAGGCAGATGATGTTGCGTCGTGGATGCGGGATGGGAGCGACGAGTCCAACATCTGACATTGGTAAGCCCGTGTCCGGTGGAACCGATACCGCCTGCAGTCGGGGACCCAGATCCCTCCACTGTTCGATGACCTGGATCATCGTCGCGGGAGCATCGACACCCAGTAGTTGACTGAGCGGCACGATCCGAGTATAGCCCTGTGTGACGAGTCCTACCTGCTCGTGACCAAGGTACGAGAATGTTGCTAGCTGCATGACTGACCTCCTCCTGTCAAAGAGACTCCACGAGTTCGGCGATCTTGGCTGCCGCCTTCAACCCATGGCCGGTAAACGCTGTCACGATCGTCTCGCCCGGCGCTGCGATGCGGGCATACCTGCGCGCGCCCGCGATAATCGCGGCGGACGTCGGCTCGATGAACCAGCCCCCTCGGCAGCAATCCCGAAGACTTGCGACGATCTCCTGTTCAGAAACTGCCACGAACGATCCATCGGTGGCACGCACTGCGGCCAGCACCTGCGAACCACGCACGGGGGTCGCAATGGCGATGCCCTCGGCAGCCGTATGGCTCGCATGGATCTCGATGGGTTCATCCAGGCCGTCCGCGAACGCGCCCGCAAGAGGCGCACATGCCGCGGCCTGTACCGCGATGATGCGCGGCACGTGACTTACAATTCCCGCGCGCGCCAGCTCCGTGAACCCCAGGTACGCACCCAGCAGCAGGGTCCCGTTTCCTGCGGGCAGGACCACGGTATCGGGGGCTGTCCAGCCGAGCTGTTCGGCGACCTCATACGCAAACGTCTTGGTCCCCTGCAGAAACCACGGGCTGTACACGTGGCTGGCGTACACACACGTCGCAGCCGCCTCGAGCGCCGCACGCGCCGTTTCTTCACGCGTTCCGGGGACGCGGTGCAGCGTCGCCCCATACGCCTCGATCTGCGCCGTCTTGGCGGGGGAAGTGTCCTCGGGTACGTAGATGTCGCAGGCGATGCCAGCGCGAGCAGCATAAGCGGCCACCGCGCACCCTGCGTTCCCTGAGGAGTCCTCGACGACCTGCTCGACCCCCAGCTCGCGCAGGTGAGTCATAAGCACTGCCGCGCCCCGATCCTTGTAAGAACCGGTGGGGAATAGCTGCTCCTGCTTGACGAGAAGCTGGCGACCATCGAACGTCACCGGAAGGAGGGGTGTCCAGCCCTCTCCCATCGTCACGACGTTATCACCGACAGGCAATGCCTCGCGGTAGCGCCACTGATCATGCGGTCGGCCGGCCGTCATGCCGGGCCGGAAGCACGGCTCGAACCGAACGTCCAGCAAGCCTCCACACTCACAGCGCAGGCGCCTTCCATCATCGTCGTAGTCCCGGCCGCACCGGGCACAGCACAGGACATACCTCATCGTTCCTCCGGAAGCACGTCGAAATCGGTACCGGCATCCCCGGCGAGGACCTCTGCCATGGCAATGCCAAATCGTGCGGCAAAAGTCTCCAGCGCCGCCTGTGAGACAGCGACACCGACAGAACCCAGCTCCCGCTGCAGCACTGCGCTTATCGTGGCAAAGAGATGTGCCGTGTGGTAGCTCCACGGAAGAATCCGCTTCTCCTGAGCCCGCTGTGCCTCTTCGTGGACCAGGGGGCCCTCGAACGCGCCGTGATAGACGAGCTGACACATCCGGCTTCCGTTCGTCCTTGTCCCCTTCACGTCGACAATCAGGTCGGTGTTGAACCCACGCACAACAGCCTTGTCGATCTCCTGGCAGTAGTACTTGCCGTAGTCAGTGAGTCCTTCCTGCTGCCACGTCGTGGCCCAGCAGCAGCGACGCACCTGAGCCCGGAGGTCTCCTCGCCAGGGCAGGCCTGTCTGCTGCACCTCGCCGGCAGGGACCTCCCACTCGCGATACGACAGATAGCTCGCCATGGAGAGGGGCTGTCCATCCTGCTTTGCCCGCAATGCCATGCGATGGCCGCGCTGTTCGCCATACAGTCGAACGGCCGCGCGTATGACAGGCGCAGCCTCCTCCTCGCCAATACGCACGATCGCCTCCCGGGCGATCCACGCGAACAGCAGCGCATGATGCTCGGCAGTGAAGGCTTCTCTGGTTTTCGTGTCGTGCACTCGTACCTCCTGAAGTGCCCCGGAAATGGATCCCTGCCTCTGAAGTGTATCGGGACAACCTCTTCAGGCAAGCCCGGACATGCATGCTTCCGCGTCTATTCTGCTATCATGTCTGCATGAGAAAACAGGTGTCATTCCTGGCCAGTCGTGCACGCCTCTGGTTGCAGAATCCTGCGCCCTTCGCCGTGCTGTTGGGTACAGCCCTGCTGTACGTCGGCGCGCTCGTCTCGGGACTGGCGGAGGATGTGCTCGACAGCGACAGCATCGTGCTGGTCGACGGCTGGCTTGCGCACTGGCTGGCCGCTCACCGTACGCCGGTCGGCATCGGTGTTTTCGACGCCATCACTTTCCTTGGCAACTGGGAGGCGGCGGTCGTCGTGCTGATCGTCGCCGTCGTCTTCCTGTGGAATCGCAGACGGCGCTCGGCACTGGCGATGATTGTTGCAGCCACAGGGTCACAGCTCGTCGTATCACTTGGCAAAGTGGGCTTCGGCAGGCCACGGCCCCCGGCCGTACTTGCAGTCATCACACCCCTGGATGCGAGTTTTCCGTCCGGACACTCCACCATCTCGGTAGCTCTCTACACACTCGGTTTCTACCTGCTGTTCCGTTCCGCGCGGTCACCGAGACTCAAGAGGCTCTGGCTGGCCCTGGCATTTCTCTTCCCTCTGCTGATCGGGTTCAGTCGCCTGTACCTTGGCGTGCACTACCTGTCGGACGTCCTTGGGGGATGGGGCGTCGGGCTATGGTGGTCCATTCTCGTCGTGGGGGTGCCCGACTTTGTCCGTCGGCGGAGCGCCGCAAACACTCAGGCAGCGGACTTGAGGTCGCGCCCAAACACGGCGAAGTAGATTGTGCCGGCAGCCCCGAATGCCGCGGCGGTGAAGAAGTTCACTTCCGGTCCCCTGTTCCACAACCAGGCGGCACCAAACGCTGCGACCGAGACGATGATGTCGCGCAGGAGATAGTACGTCCCGAACGTCGACGCTTTGGCGTTCTCCGGTGCAAGATCCATGATCAACGCTTTCCGCGTCGGCTCACCGTATTCCTTGAGACCGCGCAGGACAAAGGCGCCGCACAGCGCAGGGAACGACCTGCTGAAGTACAGCACGATCGGGAAGGCCGTAAAGAAGACGAAGGTCGTCAGTACAAATGGCTTCTTGCTGTTGCGGTCGGCCAGGATAGCGACCGGGATGTAGACGAGCATCGCCGTCACCATCTCGATCGTAGTCAGGATGCCGAATTGCAGGGGCGTAATGCCATTCCGGTCCACGACCCAGAGGACCACGAAAGCATAGGGGATCTGCTCGGCGAACCGGATGAGGATGTCCGAGATGAGCAGGTTGCGCAGGTCGGGCGTAATAAAGCGGATGGAATCCCTGAGGTGAACAGCACGGTCCTTCTTGCCTGCGTCCGGGTCTTCCTTGATGAAGAAGATTTCCAGCACGATGGCCACGGCGCCCAGCAGCAAGGCGACCCCGAACGAGATACGGACACCCTGGATACGTCCGAACACCTGGATGAGCGCGCCACCCACGAGTGGCCCCAGGGCCATGGGGATGCGCCGTGTCAGCGAGTGGAGGCTGACGCCCATTGTGCGCTTGTCCTTCGGGACGGCCTTGCTCACCAGCGACATGATCGCAGGCAGGGAGATCGCGGTCCAGGAGATGAAGAAGACGGCGCCGATGAGGACCGCCCACCACGTGGGGACGAGAATGACGATCACATATCCCGCCATCGCGACGAGGTTGAACACGATGAGCGCTTTCTTGTAGCCCAGCAGATCGCTGAGGTATCCACCTGGAAAGCTGTACAGTGCCGACAGCAGGTTGTCCATGCCGTTCAGCGAGCCGACCGCCCACGTCGTACCGCCCACAGCCATGAGGTAGAGCGGCAGGAACCGCTCGGCCATCTTCTCGCCCATGCCCACCAGAACAACCATGGCAAGCAGGGCGATCATGCTGGAGTTCAGCGCAAAGAAGCTGCGGATGACGCCGGTAATGCTACGGCGCGGAACGCCCTCCTGATTCATCTCGTGGACAGGAGTTGTGCCACGCCGTTCACTTACTCTTCCCTGCTACCTAGGGCCGTACGAATGCAGCGTGACCAGCGTACGAGGCCTGGTTGCCCAGCTCCTCCTCGATACGCATGAGCTGATTGTACTTCTCGACACGTTCGCCACGGCAGGGAGCGCCTGTCTTCAGGTGACCCGTGCCCATGCCGACGGTGAGGTCGGCAATGAAGCTGTCGACCGTCTCGCCACTGCGGTGAGACACCATGGCACCCCAACCAGCCTTGCGCGCCATCGTGATGGCCGCAATGGTCTCGGTCAACGTACCGATCTGGTTCAGCTTGATGAGAACGGCGTTGGCCGCGTTCTCGTCGATGCCGCGCTGGATGCGTTCGACATTGGTGACAAACAGGTCGTCGCCGACGAGCTCGATCTTCTGCCCGATGGTCTGATTCAGCAGCTTCCAGCCGTCCCAGTCGTCTTCGGCCAAGCCGTCCTCGAGGACGACGAGAGGATACTTCTCCACCCAGTCGGCATACATGGCGACCATTTCGGCGGAGGTCGCTTTGCGGCCCTCGGTGCGCAGGTTGTACAAACCATCTTCATAGAAGCCACTGGAGGCTGGGTCGAGGGCGATAGCGATCTGTTCGCCCGGTTTGTACCCGGCTTTCTCGATGGCCTGGACGATCAGCTCGATGGCGTCCGCGTTGCGCTTGAGCGCCGGAGCAAATCCGCCCTCGTCACCGACACCGGTGGTGTAGCCGGCACTCTTGAGAACGCCCTGGAGCGTATGATACGTTTCGCTTGCCCAGCGCACAGCTTCCCGGAACGTGGGTGCTCCCACCGGAGCGATCATGAATTCCTGCAAGTCGGTCCCCTGCCAGTTGGCGTGGACGCCGCCATTCATGATGTTGAACATGGGGACGGGCAGCATTGTCGCCGTCACGCCACCGATGTACCGGTACAGCGGAAGGTCACAGGCCTGCGCTGCTACACGTGCGGTTGCCAGACTGACGCCCAGAATGGCGTTGGCTCCCAGTTTCGTCTTGTGGGGCGTGCCATCCAGCTCGATCATTGAATTGTCGATACTGGCCTGGTCAGTAGCATCTTTGCCCATGACAGCGGACGCAATCTCATTGTTCACATGCTCTACGGCCTTCAGGACTCCCTTTCCGCCATACCGGGCCTTGTCGCCGTCACGCAGTTCCAGTGCTTCATGGATACCAGTCGACGCTCCAGATGGAACGCCCGCCCGTGCCATGATCCCGGATGCGAGGGTGACTTCCACTTCGACCGTCGGATTGCCGCGTGAATCAAGGATCTCTCGTGCATGGACACTCTTGATAGCTGTTGTCATTGTTGTTCCTCCTGGTGCAGGATTGCGGACACCATTGTATTGTTCGGCCAATCCGTTTCTTCAGTGTGAGCGATGTGTGAGTTTACGTGCTCTCGCGGGCGACTTTTAGCCGGAAGAACGCGTACAAGGCGTCATAGACGGCGAACTGGGCCTCCACGCTGATGCTGTCGTCCGGATGCATCAGAGAGAATCCCTGCGCCAATGCTTCGAGCCCCCTGGCATATGGGTTCGTGTCCAATTGATCCGTGTCCGCGGCGTTGACGACGTCGGCAAGCCGTAAGAGCGCCTCGTCCGTGAGATGGTACTTCTCGATGATGGACACAAAGCTGCAGTGACCGTCTTGATGACCCAGCTCGGCACCTTCAATGTCAAAGGGCGTCGCAACCTCGTTCTGGCCGAACTGATCCACGATGTCAGTCGCCACAAACACAAACTCCGCTTCGCTGTCGACAAACCGGCTAATCAGCCATGGACAGGCGACCCTGTCCACATGTACATGCGCGCGCGTTACCCACTTCATATGAACCTCCCAGCTGGCGGATTTCCTCCAGACACCACAGTTTGACCCGAACGGTCAGTGGGTCAACCGGTCAGTTTGTTGCGTTCCGTCTGTGTGCAGACCCTCGCTTGCCACCAGTGTGATCGACGACGCAGTCAAGACCAGTGCCACCGCCATCGCCCACGTGAAGGGGCTGCGGAAGATGACCAGCGACAGCAGGGCGCCGGCCAGGGGACCAACAGCGAAGAAGGCTCCCGTACGGGCGGCGCCCATGGCCTTGAGTGAAAGGATGAACAACACAAGAGAAACCCCATACGAGATGCATCCGACGCCGAGGCCGGCCAGGAGACTGCCCGGTGCAGGCAGATTGCCTCTGGTCACCCACGAGAGCCCCAGAGAGAAGAGACCCGCCGCCAGTCCCTTGATCGTGACCAGGGTAAGCGGATCACAGTGGGACAACCTCGCGGACACGTTGTTGTCGACGCCCCACCCGATGGCGGCGCCCACGATCAGCAGTGGTCCGAGCATGCTGGACATCCCGCCCGCCGTGACCCCGGTGAGCAGGACACCGGTCGCCGTCATCAGTATTACCGCCCCCCAGACCGTCCTCGAAACACGTTCCCTGAAGAACATCCATGCGATGAGCGCCGTGGTCACGCCCTCGAGGTTCAGGAGCAGTGATGCCGTAAACCCCGACGCCGCACGCACGCCGAACATCAGGAGTATCGGCGCCACGACCCCACCGACGACGATCATTGTGAGTACGTATGGTGCGTCCGAACGCCGGAGTGATTCGCTGTGCAGTCCACGCGTCACCCCGAGCAAGCGGCCGATGGACACAGCCACGAATGCGCCGAGGTACAGGACCCCGGCGAGCGCGATCGGATCCATGCCGGCGACGATGAGCTTCGACAACGGAGCACTGAGCCCGAACAGGACTCCTGCTCCCAGCGCAAGCGGGATGCCTCGGCGAACGTTCATCGTTCCACCGCCTCCCATGCCAGTGAGCGCCGCTCGTCGTCGCGTCCGACGACAACAATGGCTGCCGCCGTCAGCCCGAGCGCGGCAACGACGACCCAGGTGACAGGCGTTCTGAACAGCACGAGCGACAGCAAGGCGCCTGCCAGTGGCCCGATGCCTGCGAAAGCGGCTGTCCGTGCTGCGCCCATGGTCCGCAGGGACACGAAGTAGAGCAGCAGGCCGGCTCCGTTGGACACGGATCCCAACAGCATTCCCAGCAGGAGATCACGCACCGGGGGCAGGCCACCCATGCGGAAAGCGGCCACCAGCGTGAGTGTCAATGCGGCCGGCAGGCACTCGAAGAGCGTGACCAGCAGCGGGTCACGCGACGACAGCGTCGTCACGACATTCGTCTCGATCCCCCATGCGACGCAGGAGCCGAGAATGAGCATTGCTCCAGCGACAGGCGCTGATCCTGCACCTCCTGTGCCGGTGACAAGAATGCCGGTGACCGTCATGCACACGACAGCAAGCCAGATCGATGGAGAGACGCGCTCGCCGAAGAATGCCAGTGCGATGAGTGCCGTTGCGACCGCTTCCATGTTGAGCATGAGTGAAGCAGCAAATCCACTGGAAATACGGATCCCATACATGAGGAGGACAGGTGCCGCGATCGTCCCGGTCAGCACTGCGACAGCAAGACGTGGGACATCCCGACGCGTGACGGGCACATACCGCCTTCGGTTGCCGAATCCCAGCAGCAGCGCCAGTGCGGCGATGAGCGTCGGACCGGTAAACAGCGCTCCTGCGAGGGCTACGGGGTCCATCCGGGAAACCAGCAGCTTTGAAAGAGGAGCTCCTGCTCCCAGCAACATACCGGCACACAACGCCAGAGGAATTCCACGCCGTACGTCAGGTTGTCGCATCATGTCCAGGTCTCCACCAAAGACACCGCGATTTCAGAGGAGAGCCGGTGCCTTTCGTCCAGTATATGCAAAAAGGGCCACAGCGCGCGCTGTGGCCCACCTGCACACTCCGGAGTTACTGTTATGGCGTCGTCTTCAGGGCGTCCAGTTTTGCCAGGACATCCTCGAGCGCCTTGAGTTCCAGTCCGGCATTCGCGAAGTCGCCTGTCGCCGTGTACTGCTTATACCGGGTCATCGTGGCGACTGCTTCTGCGATGAGCGCCTTCTGTTCAGCAGTCACCATCCCTGGTGGTACGACCGTCCCTGGTGGTACGACCGTCCCTGGTGGTACGACCGTCCCTGGTGGTACGACCGGACCAGGTTCGATGGTCGCAGGGCCTACCCCGCCAATGTCCACCGGAGCTCCCAGCAGACTGCTGAGAGCCTGGTCCAGATTGTCCCCCCATACCAGCTTGTCTTTGGTGGCCGCGACGATCTTCTTGATCTGCGGCATCTTGGAACTGCTGGACTGCAGATAGATGGGCTCGATATACAGCAGAGAGCCGTCGACCGGCAGGATGAGCATGTTACCCCGCAGGACTTGCGAACCCTGCTGGTTCCAGAGTGTCAACGTCTTGGAGATCTCTGTATCCTGATCGATGCGGGCCTCGACCTGGAATGGACCGTAGACGACACGGTCCTTGCTGAACTTGATGACAGACACACGGTCGGGGCTGTTGATATCGGAACTGATTGCCATCAGCGCCACGAGGTTGTCCTTGCCGACTGGTGTAAACGGCGTGACCAGCGAAAACACAGGCCCCGTCGACCCCGGCAGCCTGAAGAAGATATAGTAGGGCTCGATAGGGGCATCTGTTCCCAGATAGCGTTCCTTCGCCACCGCCCACTGGTCTTCCTGTCCATAGAACACCCGGGGGTCCGTCATGTGGTACTTCGAGAATACGCGGCTCTGCAGCGCGCCCAGCCCGGATGGATACCGGTAGTGCTCCTTAACGAACGACGGAGCGTCGTCGAGCGACTTGAACAGCCCTGGATACACACGGTCGATGGTGGCCGCTATGGGATCGGCTTTGTCGATGAGGTAGAAGGTCGTCGTCCCATCGAATGCGTTCACGGTGTACATGAAACTGTTGCGAACATAGTTGATGACCTTGCCGCTCAACTCTGTGCCGGCATCGTAGTACTCGCTGTAGGGGAAGTACTGTGAAGTCGTATACCCCTGGCCGAACCAGAAGAGCTTGCCCTCGGGGTCCACAACGATGTAGGGGTCACTGTCCACCTCGAGGAATGGCGCGATGTGCTTGATGCGTTCCTGGAGATTGCGGTAGACCATGATACGTGATTCGCTGCTGATCTGTCCCGATATCAGGATGTTGATATTCTGGTTGACAAAGGAGAAGGCGAGCCGGTTGAGCGTCGACAGGCGGATACCACCGTTGCCCGTGTACTGGTACTGTTTGTTGGCATCGCCCTGCGGATAATCGAATTCCGACGAGTTACCCTTGACGATGGCAAACCCACTTGTGCCTTCACCATAGTAGATGCGTGGCTCGGAAATATCGACGAACCCACCGCTGCTGACGGGGGGAATGTCCTTTACCGCATACACGGGCGCGCCTTCGGACGAGAAGTCGCTGACACCATTTGCGACCACGCCGAACCCATGGGTATAGACCAGGCGATCATTGACGAAACTGCGCGACGTGTCTGGCAACAATGACTGGTCCAGTTCGCGCGCAGCGATCATGACCTCCTGCGACGTCCCGTTCAATGTGTAGCGGTCGATGTCGATGTCGTTGAACTTATAGTAGCTGCGGATGGACTGCAGCTGCTCGTTGGTGTCAGCCAGCGCGCGCCAGTCCCACAGCCGCACGTTCTGAAGCACGTCCTTGTTGGCGATGACGGCGCCTGCGGTCAAAGTCGTCTGCGTGCCGGGATCGGGGATCACGCTGACGGTCGACAGGCCAAATGCGGTATTGGTCGCCGCGATGTTGTTGGCCAGATAGGGCGTCTCGCGCGCGAGTTCATTGGGTTTGACGACAAAGCGCTGATAGAGCGCTGGAATGCCGGATACGAGCAGAATGTAGGCGATGAGCGTGATGGCGCCCACCCAGCCGAGGAACCTCGGGTTTGCCAATCGTGGTTTGAACGAAGCCAGCAGGAATACAATGCCGCACAGCAGGACGCCCACGGCCGTCGCCTTGATGAGCGGGATGCGGACGACCTGATCCACGTTGCTCACGCCGAACACGACGCCGTTGCTCTGGAACAGGAGTCCATACATCGAGATCCAGACCCCCACAGCCGCGATCAGCAGCAGGACGCCTGCGAAGAAACTCAGGCGGTTGCGCAGCCCACGGCGCAGGGCAGCGTCACCCGGCACTGAACTCGCCATGAGGAAACTCGCGCCGATCACCGCCATACCACCTACAACGATGCCCGCAAGAATGCCCAGGAGCCCTCGCACGACAGGATAGGTGAAGAAGTAAAAGCTGATGCTGTGGCCGAAGATGGGGTCGGTGTACATCGTCGAGGCCACCTGGCGTACCGCCGCCAGCAGCTGCAGACTGAGACCGCTTGCACCCAGCCCGACGAAATTCGCAGCGACAAGGGCGATAGCGATGCGCGTCCATTTGAGGACCTGGGAGGTGTGGCGGGCGTCGTCCGGGTTCATCCCCGCGAACAGACCACGCGGAAGTCCGGTAACCGCCCACACTATGACATAGGCCACGACGGCCCCCGCTACATAGGCGGCGATTCTCGCCAGTGTCCTCGTCCAGAAGACCTGCCGGTAGCCGACCTCGGTGAAGAACAGGAAATCCGTGTAGATGCCTGCCAGCGCCGAGAACAGCAGCCCCGCGACTGCGACGAGCAGAAGCGCCACGCTGAGCCCCATGGCCCAGCCGCCGAACTTGCTCCTGCGCACCCAGATGAAGATGGCGACAGCCACCAGCAGCAGTACGCCGAACGCCGATATCATTGCCGTCTGTCCAGTCATAATATGTCAACCTCCTGTTTCAAAGCAGAGCCACTACTCTGGAGCAAATCAACGTGCACGCAGCTGGAGCCGATCAGGTTCCTGCCACAATGGGGAGAACACCTGGATCACCCTCATGCCGTCGAGAGCATGGAAGACTCCTTGTGACAGTTTACGCCGTTCACCGGCCGAGACAACGCAGACGGTAAACTCATGCGCATCGCGCCGCAGGGCCGGATATGAAAACCCGGGGAACCTCAGGGCTTGGGGTACGTGATGGTGATCGTCTGAGTTGAACCATTCCACTGTACGTCTGCGCCCAGGCTCTCGGCGACGAAGCGCAGAGGGAGCATCGTGCGACTGTTCAGGATCTGAGGCACGACCTTTGGGTTCGTGCTGTCGATGGGCATCGATTTGCCATTCACCGATGCGCTCGACTTTCCAATGACGAGCTTGAGTCTGGTCCCGTCGAGCGATATGGTCACCGTCCGACTGCCAGCATCCCAGGCGACGGTTCCACCAAGTGATTCGATGATTGCCCGGATCGGGATGAGCGTGCGCCCCTCGACAATGACCGGCGGCGCATCCAGCACGACGCTGGAACTGCCAACTTTCATGGTCGGCGAACCGATGCGAAGGACAAGAACCGTCCGGGGTTGTTCTCCGATGACACGCACGGGAATGGAACGCGCCTTGCCCACAAGCGCCTGCCTCCCCCCGTCTCCACCCAGCAACTGAAGCTCGTCGATGTCCAGCTGCGTCGTTCCAGCCTCGAGAGCGCGGAACGTCAGGACAGCAATACTGCCGTTTCCGCTGACCGGCTGAGCGTTGCCCTTGAGTGTCGACGCGACGCGAACTTCGCCTGCGGTGCCGTGATCCTCGATAAACAGCGTGTCGGCGCCCAGGAGGTCACCCTTCGCGACACTCACGAATTGCAGCGCCTTACCGTCATAGGTGACACGACATCCCGCTCCGTAGAGATTCTCGACGTCCCGAGCGTCCAGCGGCACCTGCACCGTCGCTCCCATGACCGTGTTGACAGGGACTCCTCCGACAACAACAGGGGGAGCAGTGCGAATCACGACTTGGGCATGGACGGTCGTGACACTCGCCGGGATCAGCGCGCTGCGGACCTCGACATCCACGGCACCGACCGTCCCCGGCGCGAGGCCCGCCGGGACCTGGACAGTCACCTCGACCGTTCGTGTCGCTCCAGACAGCACCGTGACCGACACGGGACTGACCGAACTTGACCATCCGCTTCCACCACTGACGGTCGACCTGACTGTGAACGTGTCTGTCCGGGCGCTCCGATTGCGAAGACTCACCTGGAAGCGGGTCGTCGCTCCAGCAGAAACTGCGCGCTCCACGGTGTCCAGCCGGACGGTCACGGCTGCACCCTGCGGCACCCCTGGCTGGCCATAGCTGAGTTCACGGATCACGTTATGAAAAGCGTCGGTCACATAGAGGGTGCCCTGCGCCGACCATGTCATCCTGCCCGGCAGATACCAGGATCTGGCCGTTGTCCAGGCGACCGATCCGTCCTGACGGAACGCGACGAAGCGCCCATTCTCGGCGTCGCTTACCAGGATAAAGCCGTCAGGCAGCAACATTGCATCGTGAGGATAGTACATCTGACCGGCGCCACGACCGCCGCCGACTGTTCCAAACTTCCGGATGACGACCCCTGCGGAACTGTAGCGAACCACCTGCTGAACTTCAGAAGACTCACCCCAGAGGCAGACGAGCAGGTCTCCGCCCTGCAAAACGGTCAGCCCGCCGGGCATACCGGCAGTTGCGAACCGGCCCAGCTCAGTACCGTCGGCCGCCAGATGTACGACAGACCCGTCACCCTGGCTGCAGGCCCACAGCGTCCCATCGCTTGCCACCTCGAGATCACCCGGCCCGTCAACCTTGCCCGCGGCAATGGTCCTGACATAGTTGCCGGCTTCATCATAGACAGCGACGAATCCTCCCCCAGCATCCTGTGCCGCGACGTAGACCAGTCCTGCACCGCTTGCCGCGACGGACTCCACAAGCTGCATCGAACGGGAGCCTGCGCGCGTGACGGTGAACAGCTCGTTGCCGCTGCGGTCCAGGACGTCCACGTACCCACGGTTCCACTCGATCGTCTGACCGTCGGCGGAGACGACGGGCGAGCTGCAGGCTACCCACAACTGGCCCTTGCCGTCCACTGCAACGTCCTGAGGATTGTCGAGCCGTCCCGGAACATCGATGGCATAGTCCTGGACAGCTACCACCCCGCCGCCAGGTGTGTACTCGATGAGCTTTGCGTGGTAGCCACTGCCGAAGGGATTGGCCGCGTCGCGGAAGAACCCGCTGTTCATGACGTAGACCATGCCGTCAGGCGCGACGGCGACACCGCCGGGACTGAGTACTTCACCGTCCTGGATGTCGGTCATGTCGGCCGGGTACTGCCCAAAACTGCGCTGGTACTGGCCACTACTCGAGAAGACCTTGACGGCGGGGACCGGCAGTTTGCCCGTGCCACGGTCCGCGACATAGATATTGCCACGAGCATCGACTGCGAGGTCGGCGGCACTCGTGATGAAGTTCTCTGCCTCTCCTGGGGCAGCAAAAACGCGCACGGCCTTCGTTCCACTCAACCGGTAGACGGCACTGTCGCCACTGGAAACGACATAGGGGAAAAGACCCGCGGAGGTCATGCCGGCGGGACGGGAGATTCCTGTCACGGTTGTTACCCAGGTGCCTGTCGCCGTGAACTGCTCCAGGCGGCCGTTCAACTGGTCCGCGACCCAGATGCTGCCGTTTGGCGTCACCGCGATGCCGGCGGGGCCCTCGAACTGGCCGGCTCCCTTGCCTTCCGAGCCGAACTCCATCATGACCGAGCCGTTGTTGCCATACTTGACGACCTTGTTGCCAAAGAAGTCAGCGACATAGATGTTGCCGGCACTGTCCACGGCGACGTCGGCTGGGTACTGCAGCTGCCCGCGCCCGCTCCCCAGCGACCCGATGACGCGCTTGTGGACAAGGTCAGCCGAGAAAACGTGGATGCGGCCGTACCCGGTGTCGCACACGACGACGTCCCCATTCGGCAGAACAGCCACGCCCTGCGACGGGAATGCCCGTGCCGATGGGTAATCCTTCTCGACAGTGTTGACACTTTCGATGGTCAGTGTCCCGACATAGTCAGAGGGCATCACGCCGATCATGTCGACTTCGGTCAACGTGACAGCCCCCGTCGCCGTTCCCATGCCTGGCACCAGCAACGCTCCAAGGAGCGCGATCACACATAGCAGGCCAATCGTTTTCTTCATTCTCGTCTCCTAGGGATAGACGTCGCCATAGTGCAGACGCAGGATCTGCAGGTCGGCGTCGTCGACGCGACCATCGCCGTTGAGGTCTGCCGTATTGTCATACCGCGTGTCCCCGGCCTTCGAGCCGTAGGCACGGGCAAGAGCGACCATGTCACCGAGGTCCACGCGCTTGTTGCCGTCGATATCCCAGAGATTGCTCCCCGATCGCAGCGTCATGACCAGCGACTGGGCGATCGCTTCCGCCGTCCCGCTGCCGTTCGTCGCCAGAGGCCTCTCAATCCACAGTTCCGTGGAACCGCTGTGCAGGACAGTAAATGTGATCGTACACACGCTGCCACGACCCTGGACCTGGCCCGTCCCTGTCGTCCCTTGGACTGCCACGCTGCCTGCCAAGGCGTCGACAGCAGAGACAAAGCTCGACGGGGTTGTTCCCCCCTGGTTCAGGAAGTCACCTCCCTTCACCGACTTCACAGAAAGGTACCAGGGCTCGAACTGCACGGCAGCCGCTATGCCTGCAATGCTCGTCGTGGTGTCGACGGTAAGGCTGACCGTCACGTCCCCGCCCTCGCGCAGACTCCCGCCTATGATGTTCAGACTGAGCACTGGAACGCCTGCCATGCCTGTGACATGAATGGGCGCCGACTGATGCGCTACCTCGGAGATCTGCAGGTTGGCCGAGTCGTTGTTACTCTCAATGACCGATGTCCTCAGGAGATAGTCCCCGTCGGTCAGGAAGAGATTGCTGTGAATGTCCCGACCATTCCAGGTAAACCCGTGGTCACCCACGAGCAACAGCGACCTCCGGTGCACGGTCCCGAACATTGTCGCGCCATCTGTGCCCGTGATGGTTGCCACGACCTCCGAGGCAAAGCTGGAACCCTGGGGCTCTTCTCCTGCTTCGACGGCAGGTCGCACGCCACCGTAGCCGATGTTGAACCGAACGTCCATCGTACTACCGGGCGCCGCCAGGGTTGCTGTGCTCGTCTGCATTCCGCTCAACTGTTCAGGGACCTCAACGCCAGCGCGCCAGAAGATGTAGGGCACGTGCAAGGTTCCGCTGGTCGACTGAAGGGTGATCATCCCCTCGTGTGGCCCGTCTTTGACGGTTGTCGGGTTCACCGTCGTGGTCACGCTCACCTGTACTGTTCCACCGGGTGCGACGACAACAGATGAAGGAACAACGGTCACCTTCAGGCCTGCCCGCGCATCCATCGTCCAATCGAACGAAGGCGAGAAGGTCACGCTATGATCCGAGAGACTGCGTACCGTGATCGTCGTCGCAGTCGCAACGCTGTCATCGTCGACAAGAACGGCACCTGTCTGGAACGTCGTCGTCCCGTCGGAAGTGGCTATTGCGGCCACGGCCGGGGTGTCGATGGCAGCCGGTACGTCGACCCGGCCGGTTCCCTGCAGTGTCCACGTGATGACCTCGTTGTTCTGCCAGTTGTAAAGGACATCTGACGTGTTCATCAACGCCAGCTTGACCGTCTGCGGTGTCCAGTCGGGATGCGCCGCCTTGATCAGCGCGACGGCTCCGGTCACCCCCGGCGAAGCCATCGACGTGCCGTCGAGTCTGGCATACTCGCCGCGTAGAAACGTCGAGTTCACGCTGACACCGGGCGCAGACACCTCCGGCTTGAGGTGGAAGTCCGCGGTGGGGCCCATCGAGCTGAAGTCTGCAAGCGTCCCCAAGTTGCTTCGTGTTTCAAACCGGACGACAAGCCCTCTCGTCGTGAGCATCTTCAGGTCCAATCCTGCGTCCTGCGTGATGCCGATACAAGGGATATAGTTCCTGGTCTCGTCGCCCGGCGCTACCCTGAGCGTCATGGCAATGACTCCGGGACTGTGGTTGTAGATGATGACGCCAGCGGCTCCCACAGCCTGCGCATTGAGGACTTTGTCGCGGAAGTAGATCCCGCTGGTCCCGATGGGACCTCGCTCGACCAGCGCGACCTTGCCCGTGACGTTCACAGCAGCGAAATCCGCCTTCGAGCCGTACCCGGCATCCACGATGCTATATGTGGAGCCTTCCTCGAACGCCGGGGCGATGTCGGCATAGCCGCCCATGATGTTCCCCAGCCCCGTTCCAGTCGGCGTCACAACCTCCACTACTGGATAGGGGCCGTCGTTGGAGGCGGCTACCGCGATGGCATTGAGCGCTGTCGCCGGCGAACCCAGGGGCCAGTTGGTCTCGGGGTTGCGCGGGCCAGAGTTGCCCGTCGCTGCCACAACCACGACACCCGCTTTGACCGCATTGTTGATGGCCTCGTTCTCGGGCGTATCGGCGGTCCCACCGGACGTGCCCAGGGACAGGTTGACCACGGTGCAGCGATCCCGCACGGACCGGTCGAGTGCGGCAATGATGTTTCCATCAGCAGCTCCTCCTCCCTGGTCCTTGAAGACCTTGTAGGCATAGAGCTTCGCCTTTGGCGCGACACCCTGCACCTTGCCGTCCGCAGCGGCAATGCCCGCGACGTGTGTACCGTGGCCCTGGATGTCCATGGGGTCACCGTCGTGGTCGGCGAAATCGTATCCTCCCACCACCTTCGCATTAGGGAACCCAGCTGCACCAAGGTCCGGATGCATGTAGTCGATCCCGGTATCGATGATGCCGATGGCCGTGCCGGTTCCATCGAGTTTCCTTCCACTCGCCGACGTACTGTTCCACAACGCCTGATCCACTCCCATGGCGGCATTTGTGTCATCGTCCAGGAGCTGCGCCTGCTGGGATTCGTAGACAAACGAGACACGGCTCGTCCCCGCAACCGCTGCGAGATCACACCCCGCAACGCTCAGTGCGAGACCGTTGAACGTCACGCTCAGCCGCTGTGTGACCGTATACATGACACTGTGCGCCGTCAGCGACGACAGGAACACATTCTGCTCCTCCGAGATCGCTGCCTCCGATGCGTGCGCGGCCACGGTGTCCAGCCATCCTTCCGATCCTGCATCCTGAACTCTGTCGACCAGCGGAAAACCTTGCATGCGGACGATGACATCCTGTGACAATGGCGATGACCCGACACGGGTCAGAAAGGCGGCGTCGATCGTGGGCAGGTTCATTGCCCCGCGCGCAGGCTTCCCCGGCAACGCGCACCCAAGGAGCAGAGCCACCGCTACCACGATTCTCAGACACCATTGTAGTCGCCTCGTCATCGTCTTCCTCCTGCGCCGCTGGCGGGCCGCATGCTCAACCCGCACAGAGGCAGATGTATTGGGTATACCGCCAAAGCGCTCCAAGGTCAATGAAGACGGGAACTCGCAGTTCCTGTCTTCCCTGCGGAGGCAGGGACCCATGCGTCAGAAAGGACTGGATTCCCGCGTGCGCCGAGGAACACCACTCAGAACGCCCCTCGCATTGAAAAGAAATGCTCAGGGGTATTGAACTGAAATACTCGGGGGGAACACCCCCCGTCTATACATCGTGCGACACTCCGGTCTTCTGAAGATGCCCGTGCCCTCGCCTCGAATCGCTCAACCATGGGGTCACTTCGTGTCTAGGGAACGATAGCACACGAGCCATGCTTCTCGTCGTCGCGGGCGAGTGTCCCGCCTCTATTGCGCAAGTTCCGTGCGCAGCTGAGCAAGCTGTCCGGCTAGGTCGATTTCCGCGGGATTGTACCCACTTTGTTCAGCGGCGAGACAGTAGATGGTGTGCACATACTTGATGGCCTTGATGAAGAAGTACGTACGCAACGTGTCAAGTTCGTCAGGGTCGATTGGGGGACTGAAAAGGACTAGAGGGGTGGGATGTACGAACTTCGAGAGTAGCTTGGAGGCTTCCTCGTACTCGCGCAGGTACCCTGCGTTCTTGGCATCCGTGCCTGTGCGTTGGTATTCTTCTGGCACGGCCAGTCCAACCTGCTTGTAGTTCTGCTTGAGGTCCTTAAGAAGCCGACGCCCCTCTTCCTCCGGGCCGATACCCAACCTCATGACCATTTCCGTGCAGTCTGCAACATCTGTCGCTGCGAGAGCGAAGAACCTTTGCCACTCGTCAGTTCGGTCCACCGACCATAGGATGACCACAAGTTCAAGCAACGATCGCGTGCAGTAGGCCACAAGTGACAGATCATCGTCGGCCCAGCGCCCGAGATTCTCAAGAATCCAGTGCGTTCTGTTGACCACTCTGCCAGTCATGCCATCGTGAGTGATCATGTACTGACAAGACTGATAGTAGTTGGTCCACAGTGAACCCAGCCAACCGCGATAGCGTGCGAACTCCTTGACATACTGCTCCGGTGTCATTTCCCAAGCATCGATAACGTCTCGCATGTGCGTGCCTCCTTTGTTGCGTGCCCCTCTCCTTCGCTGGGCTCTCGCCACAGCACACGTTCGAAAGCTTCTGGCGTAAGGACGACCCTCATCTCAGCTCATAGTCCGCGATAACAGCAGAATGATCCGCAGTCGCGGCGACCGATTCCTCGTACGGGTACTCGCAGTGCGTGACCCTCCATCTGCGAGCGTTCATGATGTAGTCGTAGCGTTTCTCGGCCTGTTTCTTCTTCGCCGTCCCTGTCTTGTAGGATATGGCGAGCGGATCTCGCACAACGACTTCTCTCTTGCTTTTCAGATACTCCACGTACGAATCGGACAGCTTGTGAACCTTCTGGCTCCCCATGATGAGTGCCAGTTTCTTGACTTTCCCTTTGTCGCTCAAGAGGGAGAACTCCAACTTGTCCGGATCCATGCTGTCATGTTTCGGCTCATTCGCGTCGAAGCAGAGGAAGTCGAGTTCTGCCCCATGGAGCTGAAGGTAGTCCGCGATGGAGGCGAAATTGCTCGCCTTAGCCTTGCGATATCCGACGCCTGTCAGCGAGTGAAAGGCGGCGACCCGGATGGGTCCAAAGGGGCCGCCACAGAGCACGAAAAGCGTCCGCTCGGGGAACACGGCTCGATCCATCAACTCGAACGAGACGATCGGCAACCCAAACCCGAGCACCGCAACACCTGCCCCACGCTCCTTGCCCTCGTTCTTGCCTGGCCTGCGCAGGTCCAAGCTGAAGCACGACGATGATGGATTCAGGGAACCGACCAGCTTGTCGTAGGACGTGCGCTTGACCTCATCCAGACAGACGAGTGCCGGGCCCTGACCGATTCTCTCCCCGATGAAGTCAGCGATTGCCTTCGGTTTCGACATTGTTGAGATGTTCCACTGGATGATACGAAGTCTCATACGTCTCTCCTCCCCTGCGGGGGTAGAACGTTATGTGGGTTCAGCATGATACTAGCTGTTCATGGCAGCCCCGAATTCGCGTAGGTACCACCAGTTGGGTCTGGGAGCTGTCTGTACCAGACAACTAGAATCTCCAAGGGGACTTCAGAGGAGTTGCTGTCTGCATGGACGGAGAATCGTTCGCTCCCCAGGTCCCGAGGAGCACGTGACCGAATTGGTGGACGACGACTGCAGTCAACGTGTATCTGTCCGGAAGACACGTTAGTACGATTGTGATTGGTGTTCCTTGTGTGCGGCTAACGCCTGCGTCAATATCTCCAGTCTTCTCGGTGTAGATCGCCGATTTCCTGAAGGCGAACAGACGGTCGTTTGTCTTCGTCCACGAGTCGTCTACGGCCGAAGCGGCCTGTTCATAGGTCTTGATATCCTGCAGAGTCGGCATCCTCCCTGCCATTCCGATCCAAGAAAACACTCCCATTGGGGGCATCTTGATCTTGCTGAAATCAATGATTCCATGCTGTTGCGTTGCCGGCGCAGATACGGCTGGAATCGTAAGTTTTGTTACCCGCGACCAGTCAAATGTAGGATTGTTGACCGACCAGTCATATGCAGTGCGGACGTTGCACATATCTGCATCAGCCGTGATCTTGGTTGCGAGCAGAGCTGCCTCATCTTGTTCAAGCCCGGCCAGAGTTGTCAGATACTGTTGGAGAGATTTGTCGAACTTGATATCAAACTTCACCTTCCTGCCCAGTGGCACACGCCAAGCAACCGTTCTCCCGGCCGCACGATTCCAAGTGGCTGCGGCCTGCTCGAGGATCTGTTCCAACTCTACCCGCGAGACGGTGTCCGTTCCTGTGACAGCGCCGAGCTCATAGCTGATGGGCCACCGATAGAGAAGAGCGAATGCAGTCGCAGCTGCCACAATCGTAACGACGACGATGGTGGCGGTGATGCGGATGGCCTTGCGCCGCATGAGTCTCCGTTGTTTCATGGCTGCAGTACGGAGTGACGCGGGCTGTGGGGCACCGCAATTCGGACAGGCCTCGACCTTGTCACTGATCTGCTTGCCACATTCGGGGCACTTAATGAGCATGACTACCTCCTGTGCAGACAACCAAGTGCATCGAGACGTCGTTGCGAACGTGGGCGGGTTTCGACAACGCAGACCCCGGATACGGCCACGTCACTTTTTCTCGAACAGTCTTACGTATGCAGCTCTTACTGCCACAGCGATGAAGCTGCAGATCAGGAAGACAGACGAAAGCACCGGGATAAGCCACCACTGCTCCGGCTGATAGGTGGAGATTCTATTTTGGAGGCTAAACCAGCCATTCCAACTCGCAGACAACTCTGGAAAGAACGAGCTCGGCAACAGTAGATACGAGTCGGCCCAGAAGGTCCAAGTCGAGACGAGGGTCACAATGATGCCCAGGAACACAGAGCACCCCAGAGTCCATCGTGTCAACAGTCCTGCACGATCGAGGTGGAGTGCCTGCCAGATTGCCCAGAACAACGCGGCTCCAATGATGAGTAAGACAACATCGCCGGCCCAAGCTACAAGAACGCGCTCCGCCATGGTCGTATCTAGAAATCTCGCGAAGGCGCTGCCCGTCCGATCTGAGAACGCGACAGAGACGAATGTATCAAACGCGTCTCTTAGCTTGGACATGAGTATGAGGCGTCCAGCGACATAGAGAACAACATCCACGAGCACGATGACCAAAGCCAAAAACAGGATGATCCCCCGGGCTCTGCGTGAGTCGAGTACGACCCCCATGTTCCTGGGTGGTTGTTGGCCCCGTTCAACCGGAGCCCCGCAATGGGGACATGCTCCGGCTTGGTTACTGATCTGTTCGCCACACTCTGGACAACGTATGAGCATTGCTACCTCCTGTCTTCATTGTGGTGATGGTCGCCCGGCCGCAGCATCCCCAGGCCACCCTTGACGTATCGCATCAATTCCCACCAACCAAGGCAAGGTCTTCGGCTGTTGGCACAGGATTTGCCACACTTACGGCGCTTGTGAATTCGGGATACATGATCGAACCCGGGGTATTCGTATGGCCACAACCCAGTGCGTGACCAAGTTCATGCATGAGGATGAGCCTGAGATCCTGGGGATCAGAAAACGAATACACGGTAATGGAACGGTCGTTCGGATCATAGATGCCAACGGCATTCTCGGTCGTCGATCCTCCGGCAAGCTTGAACTGTTCTTCTGCCAGGGCCAGGGCGTTCTTGTACTCTCCGAAGCGCGCGATGTAGTCCGCCACCTTCTGGTTCAAAGATGCCGTTCTTCGGTTATACGCTTCCACGTCAGAATTGTACGCCTTTCCGCGTGCCACGAGGGACTCGTTGGTCGGGCGTGTCGCGCTACCCATGCTTTTCCAGTACGCGACATCGCTGTTGAGCGAGGCCAGTTCACCTTCAAGGCGGGCTTTCTCCGATTCCAGTGAACTCTGTTCCTGGACAATCGCCGCGTTCGTCGGTTCCAGATAGGAGTACTGGGAATCGATGGAAGCCACAGAGTTCTGGTATTCCTGGCGATAGTCGAAGATGAACGAGATTGCATTCCCCCCAGTTCCCGCGTCGATGCGAATGGCCGTCTTCTTGAGCGCGACGTTCCAACGTTCCGCGGCATCCTGCAGGATGGACTTGACCTCGCTCTCGGAAATACCGAATTGTGGGTCGATGGCTGCGACATGGTAGGTGAGTGGCTGAGGTCGGAGCGCAAACAAGAGGATGAGCAGCGCGACGGCCGGAATGATGAGTTTGCGCATCCATGCCAGTTTGAGCGGGCGACGGTTGGGTTTGGTTCGGCCCGGCGAAGTTGGTTTGGGGAATTCCTCCTCTTCCCGCGAAAACGACAACGGTACGATGACGTCCCCATTTGGAGCAACCACGAAGGCTGAAGGATCAGCTTGGTACTGCTCTTTCGGCGAATGCACAGGTCTCTGACGTTCCCCTGGCTCTGCGGGGCTGCTCCCCACGTTGCGCCCCGTGGGAGTTGTGGTTCCCGCAGGCTGAGGAGCTACGGGTAAGTCAGGCGCGGCCACGACGACCGAAGACTCCGCCCCCTGGGCAAACGGATACCCACAACCGGGACAGGCGACCGTACCTGGCGGAACCAGCTTGCCACAGTCGGGGCAGCTGATGAGCGTATCTATTCGAAAGCCGCAGTGAGGACAGGTCTGTGCTTTGTCGCTGACTTTCGCGTTGCACTCAGGGCAGGATATGAGGATGGAAGGACTCCTTTGTCTCAGACTCCCTGAGACCGCGCCAACGTTCCCATGCCATTGCGAGTCTGCCAGAGTCTAGTGCGCCGCAAAGACGCTTTGCGCCAGACCAGCAGCAATCCAGAGACCAAGACGCAGCAAGGTGCCTCTCCAGCTCTTCAGTGGCATCGCTCTCAGCAGATTCAGCAGGGTGCCGGGGTTTCCGCACGCCAGAATTCCTCCGACTTCGAACGCCCAAAGAAGGGTAAAAATACTCAGATTCCCATCTTGAAGTGCCTGATCTCCTGTCACTGCAGCATCCGAAGTACCCTTTGCAGCAACTCCGACGACATTAGAGAGCGTTGAGAGAGCGATTGGCACTCCAGACTGTTCGTTCGTTTGAAACGGCACGAGTCGAGCCGTCTCTCTCATTTCTCCAGCGGCGACGTCCTGTCTCGGCTTCCCGAGCATTGCCGGGTTCTCCAAGGCTTGCCGCGTCATCGCCGAATCATTCGACGGCCGTCGCTGAGACTTCCTCCCGTCGTCCGATGCAATCGGCACAGAGGCTTCAGCATGAGCACCTTCTTGCATCTTGTCACTGAGAACTGCTCCAGATTCGGGGTGGATTGGTGACACCGCATGATTCTGAGAGGAAACGCCAGCCATGGAAAACGGATACCCACAACCGGGACAGGCGACCGTACCTGGCGGAACCAGCTTGCCACAGTCGGGACATCTGATGAGCGAGTCTATCCTGAAACCGCATTGCGGACAGGCCTGTGCTTTGTCGCTAACCTTCGTATTGCACTCAGGACATAGAATCAACATACTGCCCCCCCCTCCGACCCTTCTATGCCCAACCAGAGTGCTTGGTTCGCTCCAAGCAGACGGCACTTTCAACCTATATTTATTATCATCGTTCCATGGAACGGAGTCAACACCTAGGCCACCGGCACCTAGTCCGCACTCTTGAGAGGAATCGGGCGTTTACGGTGCACATCGTCCTTCCCCTGCAAGCAGCCAACAACACCAAGGACTACCTCCAAGACCAGCTTGAACAGTAGCGTTACCGATGGATCGCAGGACTGCCTGTTCGCCCGTATTGAACTGAAATACTCGGGGGTCTTGAACAAAAGGACTCGGGGGGGAATGACGGGCAGAGGGGGCGGATATACGATCCAGGTGCAATGAGCTGAACTGGAAAAGGAAGCCCATCGAGACAAACCAATGCGACAAAATGGAAGTCAGCACACAGCCATTAGCACAAGAGGTTACCTCGATGAGCTATCACCATCTTGCCATTAGTGAACGAGAGTGCATACTGCGATTGCATCCAGCAAAATCGCAACTAAAGGAATTCCGATTGGCCTGTCTATAACCAATCCTCTTTCAAGCTAACCCATGTTTAGCATATGCCAGACAATTTCGAAAACCAATGCATATTAATGCCCGATCGCCCATCACGGTCATAATTTTGACGCCACAGTCATGCCACATTTTTACTGACCGCTCGATTTCCGGTTGGGTGACCTCAGAAAGCAACGAGACGACCGTCTCGATATTCTTCTGCTTGGCTTTTTCCACCAGTTTCTTTACCATCTCAAGCAGCATGGGGTGATCTACTTGTCCCGGGATTCCCAGGGACTGAGAAATATCAAAGCGGCCAAGCACAATAGCGTCAATATTGGGCACTTCCAGGATTTCATCGAAATTCTCAATACCTTCTTTGCCTTCGACCATTAACCAGACCATTGTTTCTTCGTTACTCCATTTGGTATATGCACCCCAGTCTGATACATTGTACTGGGTTGATCTTAGCCAGGGACAGGCTCCTCTGGTTCCTTCCGGATAATACTTTGCTAGTCTGACCGCTTGTTCGGCTTGTTCCCTGGTCGATATTCCTGGGATCTGCACTCCCATCGCCCCTGTATTCAATACCCATAAGATAGTGCTCTCTTCCAGGATCGGAACCCGGACTATCGGGGTAACACCAGCAGCTTCAGCCGCTCTTACCATTGAAGGGAGTGTATCCAGACCAAATCCCCCATGTTCCAGATCAATGATCACATAGTCGAAACCTTGATAACCTATTGCTTCCACGATTTCCGGGGAGGGCATTTGCACCCATGTGCCAAGAGCTACTCTGCCTTCTGCCAGGGCTGTTTTGACCTTATTTACTTTTCCGTACATCTCTTTACCTCCTTTGATTGGGGCTACAAGTTCATGACATTTTTGACTCGTCGACTCAGTCATTATTAGGCCGAACTTCCCTGTCTGTCAAGACTCCGTATTGCCTCACCTGTTTTCTGCTCGCAATCGCTTCATCCCCTTTCTCGAGACCCGGGGTCTTGCCGTACCGGTGCAGACGTCTATACTATTGTTCTCTGCAGCTGCAACGCAGAGAACAATTCTTCGAGCTGTCCGACCTACGGCGCAAGCCATGGCGTACAGCCGGCAGGGTACGGCGGGAAACGGCCGTGCCTCCCATTGTGGAAAGGAGAAACAATGAATAGAGGTCTGTCACGTCTGCTGGTCCGCCGCATCCTCGCGGTGACACTGATTCTCGCATTTCTATCCATAGCGTCCGTCCATCCGGCGCGCGCCGCATCACTGTCCGACATCGTCGGACGTCCCGATCAGGCCGTCATCGAGCGGGTCGTCGCTAAAGGGTTCATGAAGGGCTACCCGGATGGGACGTTCCGTCCCAATGCCCCGGTCACCCGTGCCGAGTTCATTGTGGCACTTGCGCGCTCTGCCGGGCTCGATCCCGTGCAGTCGCCCACCAAAACGCTCAAGGACCTGCCCGCAAGCAACTGGGCATCTCCTCTGGTCTACGCTGCCATGGCGAAGGGTTGGGTTACCGGGTATCCGGACGGAACCTTCCACCCCACAGCCAACGTCACTCGTGAGGAATCGATGGCTCTCGTCGCACGCCGTATGGGCTTCGAGACCCGCGGCATGGCGACGCACACGGTCCTGGACAAGGTCACAGGCTCGGAGGACCTTTCGCAGTGGGCACAGACAGCCGCTGCCGCCTGTGTGCAGGAAGGTATGGTCACCGACGTAACCAAGCCGACCGGTGCCATCACCCGTGCTCAGACTGCCGCCTACTTCCCCGCCATCCTCGACTACAAGGAGCCCGCAACGCAGTCGATGATCCTTGCCACAACAACCTCCACCTTCGACTCCGGACTCCTGACCTTCCTCGTCCCCATGTTCGAGAAATCCAACCACGTCAAGGTCAAGATCATCTCCGTTGGCACCGGTCAGGCGATCACGACTGGGCGCAAGGGCGACGCAGACGTCCTGCTCGTGCACGCGCGTGCCCAGGAAGACCTGTTCATGGCCGACGGTTTCGGCCTCTTCCGCAAGGATGTCATGTACAACGACTTCATTATCGTGGGACCGGCAAGCGACCCTGCGAAGATCAAGGACATGACCGACGCGACCGCGGCGTTCAAGAAGTTGGCCGCCTCGGGCTCGATCTTCATCAGCCGTGGCGACAAGTCGGGAACCAACACCAAGGAACTCGACATCTGGAAGGCTGCGGGCATCACGCCTGCCGGCAACTCCTGGTATCTAAGCGCTGGACAGGGCATGGGCGAGGTCCTTATGATGACCAACGAGAAACAGGCCTACACACTGACCGACCGAGCCACGTATCTCGCCTATCAGAACGGTGGCAAGATCAACCTGCCGATCCTCGTCCAGGGGTCCCAGGGGCTGCTCAATCCCTACGGCCTCATGCCCGTGAACCCCGCCAAGTATCCAACGGTCAAGGTTGACCTCGCTGTTCGATTTGCTGATTTCATGACCGGCCTTCCCGGTCAGGAACTCATCAAGAGCTTCGGTGTAGAGCAATACGGGCAGACCCTCTTCTACCCGGATTCCACTGAGTGGAAAGCCACCCGCAGCCTCGACATCGTGCTCCCCACTGGCAAGGAAGTCACCTACCGTCTGAGCGACGTCCGCAGGTTCCCTGTCACCACGGTCAAGATCTACCCAAAAAACGACCAGTCCGTCACGCCGGTTCTCTATGGCGGCGTCCAGCTCATCGATATCCTGAAGGTCATCTCGCCCGATCTTGCAGCCGCCCAGCGCCTGACCGTCGTCGCGACAGCAACAGACGGCAGCCACGTGACGCTGGACTATGACGATATCTACAACGCGCGCACGGGTACGAAGATCATCGTCGTCTACCTCAAGAACGGTACGACACTCTCGACCGACGACGGCTTCATGGCTCTCATGACCACGAAGGGTACGTTCCTCGTGAATACTCTCAAGTACGTGTACCGGCTCGAGATCCACAAGTAGGATGCAGACGATGCTGAGGGACAACGATGGGTGATATCGGCCGAGGCTTGCTTCAGGCAGTGCGCCTCATCGTCTCTCTGGACCCCGGAACGTACGAGGCCCTGGGGACGTCCCTCCGCGTCACCATGAGCGCCCTGTTCTGGTCAGCGCTGGCAGGGTTCCCTTTTGGTATCGTGCTTGCGTTCTCTCACTTCCGGGGCAAGCAGGGCGTCATGAACGTCGTCTACACGCTGATGGGTTTTCCACCGGTCGTGGCGGGCCTTCTGGTATACCTCCTGTTCTCCCGCAGCGGCCCTCTCGGGGTGCTGCAACTGCTTTACACCCCGACGGCGATGGTGGTTGCTCAGATTGCGCTGGCTTTCCCGGTTATCGTGGGCCTCTCAGTCCTTGGACTGCGCGGCGCCGACAAGGGCGTCTTTGATCTCGCGCTCACGCTCGGCGCGACACGCGCACAGGCCTCAATCGCTCTGCTCCGCGAGGCACGTCTGGCTATCCTGGGCGCCGTCATTACGGCGTTTGGCAATGCCATCAGTGAGGTCGGGGCAGCCATGCTGGTCGGCGGCAACATCCAGGGAGCAACCCGTACGCTCACCACGGCGCTCGTCCTCGAGACCCGTCAGGGGAGCTTCGATCGCGCCATCGCGCTGGGCATCATCCTGCTCCTCGTCTCTTTTCTCGTCAATATCGTCCTGTCCCGCCTGGGCGAGGGTACATCGGAGGCCGGCAATGTCCGCCACCTCGACTGACCTCATCACAGCGCAAGGCGTGCGCAAGCGCTTTGGCACCCGGGAGGTCCTGCGGGGGATCGACCTCAGTGTCTCCGCAGGCAGCATCACCGTCATCCTCGGCACGAACGGAGCCGGCAAGACGACCCTCCTGCGCATCCTGGGATTGCTGGAACCTGCCGACGAAGGCACCGTCGCCTACGACGGCATTGTCCCAGGTGTGTCGACCGTCACCTACGGCGCCTCGACCGCGAGTCCTGCTCAGGACCAGCGCTACCTTCCCCTCCGACGTCAGATGCTGCTGGCGTTTCAACACCCGACAATCTTCAGCAGCTCTGTCCTCAGCAATGTGACGTATGGCCTGCAATTGCGCGGAGTGAGCCGCGCCGAGGCAGAAGAGCGGTCCATGGCCGCCCTGCGCGAGGCCGGCATCGCAGAGCGCCCCCACCAGCATGCTTCGTCGCTTTCAGGCGGCGAAGCAGCACGCCTGTCGGTGGCACGCGCCCTTGCCCTGCAGCCACGCCTGCTCTTGCTCGACGAGCCGTCTGCCAGCCTGGACCCCTACGGCACCAAGCTGCTCGAGGACCTGCTGCTGCACATGAGGGACGACCTGGGTATGACAGCTGTCGTCGTGACGCAGGACATCTTTGAAGCCCGCCGTGTCGCCGACCAGGTGGCGTTCCTGCACGAGGGGCGTATCATAGAACAGGCGCCGCGTGACACCTTCTTCAGCCATCCGCGCGACGACCGGACCCGCCGTTTCGTTGCGGGCGAGTTGCTGGTGTAACGCTGGGGACTGTTTCCAGTTTACGTTTCAGGGAGGAATGATGCTGAACATCGAGGAAGCACTGAAGGCGATACTGGACCACGCGACACCACTGACACCGGTCACCATGCCGCTCGACAAGGCTGCAGGACTGGTACTTGCGGAGGATGTGATCGCACACGGGAACGTACCCCCCTTCGCCAACTCCGCCATGGACGGGTTCGCCGTCCTCGCCGCCGACATTCAGCAGGCATCCGAGGCCGCACCTGTCCGCCTGCGCATCCTGGAAGACGTTCCTGCGGGCAGCGTCGCAACACAGCCCGTCCGCCATGGCACCGCCATTCGTATCATGACGGGCGCGCCCCTTCCCGACGGCGCCGACACCGTCGTCCACGTCGAGGTCACCCGTGCAAAGGGCGACGACGTGCTCATTCTCCTGGCCCTCAAGGACGGCGCCAACGTACGCCGGGCAGGCGAAGACATGGAGGACGGCGCCACCGTCCTCGCAGCGGGCACGGTCCTTCGCCCCGGAGAGGTCGGCGTGTGCGCTGCCGCTGGCCATGCCACTGTCACGGTCCACCCTCGTGCCCGGGTTGCCATCCTGACCACCGGCAGCGAGCTGGTCGACGCCGCCGACGCGCCTGGACCGGGACAGATCCGCGACGCCAACGCCCACTCGCTGCGCGCACAGGTCGCTGCGATGGGCACAGAACCAGTCGTCTTCGCCCGTGTGCCCGATACGCATGCGGCCGTGAGGTCCGTGCTCCAGCAAGCGCTGATCCAGGCTGACATCGTCCTCACGAACGGCGGCGTCTCGGTCGGTGACTACGACTTCGTGAAGGAAGTCCTGCAGGAGATGGGCGCAGGGCTGATCTTCTGGCGCGTCAAGCAAAAGCCCGGCAAGCCGATGGCGTTCTGGACCCTGGGCTCGAAGCGCATCGTCGGGCTGCCCGGCAACCCCGTCTCCTGCATGGTCTGTACCGAGGAGTACGTGCGCCCCCTGGTACGCCACATGATGGGCCATACCCTGCTGTATCGTCCCGTCCGTATCGCCGTTCTCGACGAACAATACGCAAAGGGCTCTGACGCTGGACGTACCCATTTCGTCCGGGTCCGTCTCCAGGAACGCGACGGAGTCCTCCACGCCACTCCGACCGGTCCCCAGGGGTCCGGTATCCTCACGTCCATGGCACTCGCTGCCGGTATTGCGGTCATCGCCGAGGATACGCCCGTCGTCGAAGCCGGTCAGAACATTCACGTACAGCTCACCGACTTGCCGGAGGACCACTGATGACCGACCGTTTCGGACGCACCATCGACTATATCCGCATCTCCGTCACCGACCGCTGCAACCTGCGGTGTCGCTACTGCATGCCCGAAGAGGGTGTGCCTATGCTGGAGCACGAGGACATCCTGCGGTTCGAGGAGATCGTCGCGTTCATGCGCGTCGCCGTCTCCGAGGGCATCGTCAAGGTGCGTCTCACCGGCGGCGAACCACTGCGTCGCCCCGGCATTGTCGATCTGGTGCGCATGCTGCTGGCCGTCCCCGGCCTGCGGGACCTCTCGCTCACCACCAACGGCATCCTGCTGCCTCAGTTTGCCGGCCAACTCAAGGCTGCGGGATTGAAACGTGTCAACATCGGCCTGCCCTCGCTGGACCCCGCCGTCTACGCTCACCTGACGCGTCTCGGCTCGCTGGACGCCGCCCTTGCCGGCCTCAAAGCGGCCGTCGACGCAGGGTTCAGCCCCATCAAGCTCAACGTCGTCGTCCTGCGCGGCGTCAACGACGACCTGGCGCCGTACCTCGACCTCACCAGACGCCTGCCAATCGAGGTCCGCTTCATCGAGTACATGCCCATCGGCCCACTGGGGGAGGATAACTGCCTGGTACCCGCCGCCGAGCTGCGATGCAAGCTGGAAGCACTGGCCCCTCTGGAACCCGCCGACAAGCCACGGGGCAACGGTCCCGCGCAGGAGTATCGCCGTATCCCGGGGGCACCCGGGACAGTGGCTGTCATCGCGCCCGTCACCGAGCATTTCTGCCCCACGTGCAACCGTCTGCGTCTGGTCGCCGATGGCCACCTGCGGCTGTGCCTGTTTGGCGCCGACGAGATCGACATCCGGCCAGCCTTGCGGCCCGTCGTCAACGATGAGGCACTGCGCGCGCTGCTTGTGCGAGCGATGCAGCAAAAACCCGAGTGCATGCCGGAGACGGCCCGCGACTACGGCCGCGCCATGGGAAGCATAGGAGGATAGCATGAGAAGTAATGAGCTGACACATCTGGACGACAAGGGCAACGCGCGCATGGTAGACGTCGGTGGCAAGCTGGAGACAGTCCGTGAGGCCGTCGCCCGCTGCCGTGTCCTGCTGGCGCCCGCGACCTTCGAGCTGGTCAAGGCGGGCAACCTCAAGAAAGGTGACGTCCTGACGGTTGCACAGGTTGCCGGCATCCAGGCCGCGAAACGTACGTGGGAACTGATTCCCCTCTGCCACCAGATCAACATGACCTTCGTCGGTGTGACGCTGACACTGAATGAGACTGATCATGCCGTTGATATTGAAGCGACCGCGCGTACCAAGTCCGAGACCGGCGTCGAGATGGAAGCCCTGGTTGCCGCCTCCACCGCCGCACTCACCATCTACGACATGTGCAAGGCTGTCGAGCGTGGCATCCGCATCACCGACCTGCGGCTCGTCCGCAAGAGCGGCGGCCAGTCGGGTCTGTGGGAGAGCGCATGAGTCAACCCGTCGTGGTCTCCGTCAACATCTCCAAGCAGAAGGGCACACGCAAACACCCGCTGCAGGGTCCTGTCACTATTACCATGCTGGGCATGCAGGGTGATGCCCACGCAGGCGACTGGCACCGTCAACTCAGCCTTCTGGCGCAGGAGAGCATCGACAAGATGCAGGGCCACGGCCTGGTGCTGCAGCCCGGCGACTTCGCCGAAAACATCACGACGCAGGGCCTGGACCTGCTGACCCTGCCAATCGGGACACGCCTCCAGATCGGCACCACCGTCACGATGGAGGTCACCCAGATCGGCAAAGAGTGCCACCTGGGCTGTGAGATCCGCAAGCTGGTCGGCGACTGCGTCATGCCTCGCGAGGGCATCTTCACTCGCGTCATCACGTCCGGCACAATTCAGGCCGGCGACATCATCACCGTTATCAACAAAGGAGGAACCCCATGAAAGCAGCAGTTCTGACCGTCAGCGACAGTTGTGCCGCCGGGAACCGCGTCGACGAGAGCGGGCCCGCTATTGTAAAGCGTCTCACAGATGCCGGCTGGACCATCGAGGAAGCGACGATCGTCCCCGACGAGCAGGCCGAAATTGCCGGAATCCTGGAGCAGTGGTCCACGGAACGCCATGTGAACGCCATCATCACCACGGGCGGCACGGGCTTCTCCTCCCGCGACATCACCCCCGAGGCAACCCTGTCCGTCGTCGACCGCCGCGCGCCTGGCATCAGTGAAGCCATCCGCCTCTACGGTCTGAACAAGGGCGTCCCCACCGCCTGTCTGTCCCGGGCCGAGGCCGGCCTGCGAGCAGCTACCCTCATCGTCAACCTTCCCGGCAGCCTCAAGGCTGTCCAAGACGGCATGGACGTCCTCATTCCTTTACTCCCTCATGCATTGGAGATGATCGCGGGGAAGGGACACTAGACAAACTCAGTACGCCTCTTCATGTTTGCCGGTCAGGCGCACGTCCTCGAGAAGGGGCTTGCGCCTGACCGCTTTTGTTCAAGAACCAATGCCATTTTCGGCCAGATTCAGATAGATGACGCTGTCATTAGCGTCCTTCTTGTGCCTGATAAAGCTAAGTTCGCCATTACTGAGACTGATTTGGCTTTCCACTTCAGCGCCTTTGATCGTTGTTCTTTGATTCGTTTCCCTGTTGAGTACGAAAATGTCTCCATTATCAAGTCGTGCAACAAGGTAATCGTCAGAAGCAACAATATAGTCAGAGATGTAGTCATGAGATGCAACCATCCCGACTTCGGCAGAAGCGCTTAACATTGTTACAGGGGCAATCACAATCTTGTTGTTAGAGGAGTAGATTATCCTCTTGTCCGGCGTGATGGTATAGGAGCCAATAGATCTCGGGTCCGACGAATCTTTCCATTGATCGATAAAGACTGACCCAACGGCATTAGTCAATGGGTCATAGAAATACACCAGATCTTTCATATCGCCATTAGCCATTCTTTCTGACGCACCAAACGCAACAGTGGAATCATCAAGCGCCCACAATTGCCATATCCCGGAAGGCTGCGGTGAACTTGCGGAAATGTCCTGTAGCTTGCCATCGTTCAAGTTCACCCGGATGAATCTCGTTCCTCCAACTCCACCTCGAAAGCTGGCAGAATCGCCACTGGCCACCATGTCTTCGCTCATTATGACCAGATAGGCATAGTCGCCTTGAAGAAGGGTTTGATTGAACACCGTGAAGACAGTGGTGTCGGGCGAGGAAGGTTCGCCCCAGTCATATGTGGCGAGCAACGCGACAAGTTTGTTGGTCCTTCGATTCACAGCAAAACACTCAGAAGGGATTTCGCCCGGGTTTTCCATGACAGTGAAAAGCACCCAGTTCTCGTTCATCTGCACGTCGAGAATCCTTGCCCACTTCCTGTTGACGGTCGTGGTGTATTCCGTCCTGCCAGTCTTGACATCGTCAATGATAAGATGTCTGGTATTGACGCTCCCTGCGGAATTTACCATGACCTTGCCCGTGCCGGTTGCATAGGTGATGTTGCCATCATAGGCCGCAGCAGCAGAAACTGCCGAGAACTGGTTTCCTAGTTCTGCAAATTTCAACGACGAAAAAGCAACAGTCCTTGGGATGAGAAGTCTCTCTTCTTCCTTCTGGAATGCCAGAGAAAGTTCCTCGTTGTACTCGTACAACCGGGTCGACATATTCCACCTGTAAGCTTCGACAGAGATCTTATCGATCACTGCCGGATCTGAAGAGCTCTTGTCAATGGTGTATTGGTATATGACGTAATTGCCTTTGCCATCATTTGCAAAACTCAACTTCACTTCATGCTGGACAGAAGCACCTTTGCTGAAGAACTTCTGTGAAAACAACATATATTTATCTCTAAAGTTGGCGACGTAAAGCTTTCCATTTTCTCGCTCGCAGATAGCGTAGTCTTCTGTGTATGCGCCGCCTGTCTGTAGGTCAACAAGGGCCTCGGGGACAGAATCGCCGTTGATATCAATAGTCTGGGCGATAAAAAGCTCTCCCCTGTCTCCAATTGTGGTCATATTGGGGAAGGTTCTCTCTAAGGTGCTAGTCAGTTCCTTCATGTCATAGAAAGCATATTCGCCGTACGAAAGTTGGTCTATAAGCCATGCGCCCTTAGCGTTAGTGTTCCTCACCCAAAGCATTATTGGGGTTTCTCCTGCATTGCCGCCTTGGGCCACTTCCACGCTTGTCATAAGGATAATCTTTCCTTTCACCTGTATCGTATGGGAGTCCAGCTTTTCCATAGAAATGATTTCAATCTTTTCAGGCCATGGGCTTGACACATCTCTTCCGGGGGCTCTTGTCGGATCATTCGTCAAATTCAATAGAAAGGTAGAACTTACAAAGGGGGCATAGATTGTTTCTATTTCTTGAGAAACAATCTCCCCAGGAGCGGATAAAGAAACCTCTTTTAGTTTGGAGCCGAAGTTCTCAACAAGAGCAGTTCCCTCTTCTTTTTCAGCTCTTTTGATTGTCTTTGGATTTACGAAATTCCAGAAGAAAAACCCTGCGACAAAAACAACTACAACAAGCAGAACAATCGCAACAGCAATTAGAAACCTCTTGTTCATCCTGCGCCTCCAACGCGTGTTTTCAATAAACAGCCTATTCAAAGAGGTCGATAGAAGGGAAAGAGATACCACCTGGTGTGCTAATGGATGAGCCCTGCTTTCCCTTTGCGTCAAAACTTGTTATCGAAGTCTTGTCTACATGCAAGTGTCCAAGAACTGTTCCAGACGCATCTACAGCATAACACAGAGAGTTCCAGCTGACATCGGGATACTCAATGATCAATGTACCATTGTCGCTTGCCAGCTGGGCCTGGAGCGGACCCTCGGCATTCTGTGGTCCTTCCGTAAAAAGCTTCGTAAGAAGCGTATTGATATTCTCAGGCACCGTCACCGAGGGCGAGGCTGCCGCCGTGTCGATGCAGCCGATTTTCGTGTGACTGTGGGTGAAATAGAGGAGCGACCCAACACGGGCAAGGCTTGGGCTCTGGTCCGGAATGAGACTTCCGCCAAATGCGGACAGATCACCGCACCGCACCCATGATCCCATCCCATCGTCTATGCGAAGAAGCCAAAGCGAGTCCGCCGCGTTCGCCACCACCTTGTCTCGCGTCTCAACAAGAATGAAACCCTTCGTAATACTGCCACTTCCATACACAACGACTATCTGCGTCAGGCCAGAGGGGACAGGGACCGTCAGCGTTTGCGCCTTTGAACCAGAAGAAATGCCTTGCTCCGTAATGGTAAGAGTCTTGCCATCCAGCGTTTTATATGGCGGCAGAGCGTCCAATTCTAGTGGAACGGAGACAAAAGCATTCTTGTCTGAGGCATACCATCGTTTGATTTCACCATCTTTGGTTGATAAATACTGCATTCCCTCAGCAGGAGTCAGAAGATTTACATCCTTGGATATCGTTGTTATAAGGGGTTTCTTGCTCAGGTAGCTCCATTGTTGAACGACTCGAACAGGTGGACCAGGTTGCCAGCACAGCGGACCCCCGTTATTGATATCGCTCATATAGACAACGGGCGATTCAGAGGCCTGCAGTGTGTTCCACCCGACATTCCACGAGAGCGGAACTACATCATATCTTGTTGTGCTGATTTCCCCCATCATGTTGATCTGCGGACCTTCTAGCGAAACAGGCGCCCGCTTAAACTCAACCGCACTAGGAATATAAACGCGCGGATAATCCAGCCATTGAGGTTGGAGAACTCCGGAAATACTATATTCCTGCCCCGCGATAATCTGAGGATACCCGTCGCCACTGTACACGACGCTCCCGTCGGGGAGCTGTTCTGCCTTGTTCAAGAGTGGTTGACAAAGATACAGATACCCCATATTTCCAGGCCCCTGGTGGCTGAACGAGACAGGAGAGAGGATCTCCACTCTGATAGTTCTCGTGTCCAGAACATTTATGACCTTTACCGTAGCTGAAAAATCCGTAGAGACTGCGTCCGTTCCATTCAGGACGAAAGCAGGGACATTCTCGGCGGTGTATATGGTTGTCCCTTTCTTGATTTGTGTTGCCATGTCGTCACCGACCGGAACAGCAATCGTGGCTTTTCCGTTAGGCCGAAGCAAGAAATATGCGCCAACAGAAATGACAAGCAGCAGTACGACCCCGACAGCGACAAACCTGACCAATCTGTTCGTATTCATGCTCTGCGCCTCCTTCAGGTACTTTCAACAAGAACGGCGGATTGGAACCCGGTCACCAGAACCGTCAGCGCGCCGTATCAGTGCGGCGTCGCAATGGACATTGTATCCTCCACTACAAATATAACGCGGTGGCGATGTTTTTGCTAATCGGCAGAACAGAAAGTTCGAGTGAGCTGGCCGTCCTCAGAAACAAGCCATAGCAATTGCACTTTCTGTGGCAAGGAAGGCCAGGAAGGCCAGGAAGAGCCACGGCAAGTAGCAGGACGTGCGTGGACAGTCCCGAGCATCTGGTCAAGCTCTTCAGCGCAGACTGGGACGGCAGGTGAGTTGAGCTGTGGCTCCAGGACAACCTTACAGAGGCATTGCTATTGTGTTTCAGGAACAATGACGTTGCGCGACGAGGTTTCTCGCCATAGAATATTGGTATGAAATACTACATCATCGATGCATTTACGGACAAGCTATTTGCCGGGAATCCGGCAGCGGTATGCCTGCTGCAAGAACCGCTGGCGGACGAGGTTATGGCGTCCATCGCACGAGAGATGAACCTGTCGGAGACAGCGTTCGTCCTGTGGGAGAACGACGCCTGGCGTCTGCGATGGTTCACGCCGACAGTGGAAGTGCCACTGTGCGGCCACGGGACCCTCGCTACTGCCCGGGCGCTGCGCGAGGCTGGCATCGTGACAGACGACGAGGTCTACTTCCACAGCCTGAGCGGCGACCTTGCCGCCCGGTACCAGGGCGACTGGATCGAGCTCGACTTCCCATCACTGCCTCCCACGCCTGCGCCCGTCCCCGAAGCGGTCCTCGACGCCCTGAAGGTCGACAGCGCTCCCCGTTGGACCGGTGTCAACGCCCACCGCTACTGGCTCCTCGACCTTGGGTCGGCGGCCGCCGTGCGTGCCTTGGCGCCTGACCGTGCAGCCACGATGGAGCTCGACCTGCCGGGCATCATCGTCACGGGAGCGGGTGATGCGCCGTATGACTTCACGTCCCGTTTCTTCGCGCCCGCCGATGGCATCTTCGAGGACCCAGTCACCGGCTCCGCGCACGCGGCCCTGACGCCTTACTGGAGCAGTGTGCTTGGCAAGACCAACTTCGTTGCGTACCAAGCGTCCTCGCGTGGGGGCATTCTGAAAGTGCGCCTAGCAGGCGACCGCGTGCTCATCGCAGGCGAAACGGTCGTGGTGGCCACCGGAGACCTGCGCATTCCCTGAGGCACCACCTGTAGAGCCACGCCTGCAGACAACGGCAGGATTGGATTCCTGTATGCGCGGGAATGATGGATCACACCACTGATGCCCCGCTCCTGGGATTCTGTCTTCGTCCCTCACTGTCCTGCCTCTGGGCTCATCGGTCTTGTCTCGCTGTCTCGCGCGCTTAGACTGAGAAGTCAGGAGGCAACACCATGGCGACAGAGATGATCAGACTGCACATAGAGGAGACCAGCGAGGACGTCCTGTATCCACGAGGGGTCCGCTTGGACTCGCTGGCAAAGGACTACGCGGCATATCACACGTCACGCATCATGGCGGCACGCGTCAACAACGACATCCGCGAGCTGTTCAAGACGCTGAACCGCGACGCCACCGTCCGCTTCATCGACATGAGCGTCGAAGATGGAGCACGCATCTACCAGCGCGGTCTCGTGTTCATCCTGTACGCTGCGGCACGCGACCTGTTTCCTGACCGGAGGCTCTGGGTCCTTCATTCCCTGGGACAGGGGCTGTTCTGCGACTTCCGGGAGATGCGCGTAACCGACGATGAGGTCGTCCGGATCAAACAGCACATGCGCGAGCTCATCGACCAGGATCTGGAGTACCAGAAGCGGGAACTGTACAAGTGGGATGCCCTGCAGCTGCTGGAGGGCATGGGCATGCACGACAAAGCCGAGCTGCTGCGCTTCCGCAGCAAGTCCACCATCAACATCTACTATCTGGGAAAACACCCCAACTACTTCTACGGCTTCATGCCGCACAGTACCGGCGATACGCCGCTCTTCGACCTCATCCCCTATCGCACCGGCATGGTGCTCGTCTTCCCCGGCATCACCAGCCCCACAACGCTGCCGGACTACGTGCCTCAGACCAAGCTGGCCGACGTCTTCGATGAAGCGGAGGAGTGGGGACGCATCATCGGCGTGGAAACAGCCGGAGACCTCAACGACGTCGTGGCCGGCGGCGGAACCCGCGAACTCATCATGGTGAGCGAGATGCTTCACGAGAAGAAGATCGCCCAGCTGGCCGATCGCGTTGCAGCCTCGGGGGCCCACCTGGTTCTCATCGCGGGCCCGTCCTCGTCTGGCAAGACGACGTTCAGCAAGCGGCTTGCCCTGCAGCTCAGGGTCAACGGCTTCGACCCTCACGCCATCTCGCTGGACGACTACTTCGTCGACCGGGACAAGACACCTCGGGACGCAGAGGGCCAACCCGACTTCGAGTGTCTGGAGTCGCTCAACATGGCAAGGTTCAACGACGACCTCAACCGTATCCTGGCTGGAGAAACTGTCACACGGCCGAAGTACAGCTTCAAGACCGGGATCTCTTCCGAGGACGGTGACACCATCGTTCCCAACGACCGCACCATCCTCGTCGTCGAGGGCATCCATGGCCTGAACCCGAAGCTGACCTCCCAGATACCGGACAACGCCAAGTATCGCATCTACGTCTCAGCACTCACGTTCCTCAACCTGGACGCCGACAACCGCATCCCGACGACGGATGTGCGTATTCTGCGGCGCATGGTGCGCGACCACAAGTTCCGCGGGTACTCAGCCCTGCAGACACTGCAGATCTGGCACTCTGTCCGCATGGGTGAGGAACGGCACATCTTCCCCTTCCAGGAAAACGCCGACGCCATGTTCAACTCATCACTCGTCTACGAGCTGGCCTTCCTCAAGAACTACGCCATGCAGCTGCTGCTGCAGATCGACAACACGGTGCCCGAGTACTCCGAGGCACGCCGGCTGATCCGGTTCCTGGACTACTTCCTGCCGGTGATGGATATCGACGTCATCCCCAGCACGTCCATCATTCGCGAGTTCATCGGCAACAGCTACTTCAACTACTAGACGGAGGCACGTATGCACACAGACCGAATCATGCGGCTGGCACTGGAGATGGCAGGGCTCACGGAGGTCCCGGAGGACACACAGGTATACGTACCTGGGGAGATCACCAAGGCACTGGTGTGCATCGACGTCGACACCGGCCTGTTGAGCATCGCCCGCGACCTTGGGTACGACGGCGTCATCGTGCACCACCCGCAGGGAGACGAGGCCATGCTGAACCTGCACCTTGTCATGTACCGGCAACTACAGACCCTCACGAAAGCAGGTGTTCCGGAGGACGAGGCACGTGAGGCCCTGCGGCCCCGGCAGTTCGGTGTCGAGCGAAACAACCACATGCGCAACTGGGACTACATGCCCAGCGTCGCCCGCCTCATGGGGATGCCGTTCATGAACGTCCACTATCCCTGCGACCTTATGATGGAACGCATCGTGGACGCCCACGTTCAGCGGCGCCTGGCCGAGACCGGCTCTGCAGCGACCGTACAGAACCTGACCGACATCCTGTTGGAAATCCCTGAGTTCGCGCACGCGAAGACACGTCCCGCGGTCGTCGTCGGGGACCCTGCTGCACCGGCCGGCAAGGTCGTTACCGCCTTCGCGGGAGGTACCAATGGGGGAGCGGCCGTCGTAGAGGCGTACTGGCGCCACGGCGTCGGGACCGTGATGACCCTGCACATGGAGGTCGCCGACATCCTGAAGCTCCGCCAGTCAGAGGTCAAAGGGACACTCGTCGTCGCCGGGCACATGGCCTGCGATTCCGTGGGACTCAATGCGCTCGTCCGGGTTCTGCGGGCAAACGGGCTCGACCTGACACCAATGGGCGGCATTGTGCCGGGGGCGTAAGGACGATAATGTTGACACCTGCTTCATTTGTTTATTAGAATAGCTACATATACTTTCTTGCTGAGCGCCTGTTGTGGGCCGGCAGGAAAGGGTGAGACATGCTGAATACGTTCATCATAACGCTGCGAGAGGGAGTAGAGATAGCGGTCGTGCTGGCTATCATCCTGGCCCACCTGCGTCAACTGGGCGCCAGCCGGTCTGCGGACAAGGTGTGGCTGGGGACAGCAGCGGCGGCGATTCTCAGCGTTGCGGCAGCTGTTGGTATCTTCGCCGTCCTGCGCACGACGGAGGTCGAACGCTTCCAGGCACCCCTCGAGGGAAGCCTGAAGCTCCTGGCAGTCATCATCCTGACGTGGATGACCCTATGGATGAAGCGCGAGTCGGCAACGATCAGCTCCAGCCTCCGGCAACGCGTGCTGCATGCCATCAGCGACGGTTCTGTGTGGACGCTCGCCTCACTCGCGTTCATCTCGGTCATTCGGGAGGGCATCGAGACAGTCCTCTTCGTCGTCGGCTCCACACAGCAGGCCAGTCCAGCTGCAACCATCAGCGGTGCCGTCCTCGGCTTCGCCGTCGCCGCCATTTTTGGCGAGATCGTTTACAGCGGGAGCAGCCGTATGGCTCTCAAGCCGTTTTTCACCGTTATGAGCGTGCTCCTCATCGTCATGGCCGCCGGTCTCCTGGTCGGGGGTGTTGGCGAGTTCCAGGGCCTTGGGTTTCTGCCAACAGGAGTCGCCCCTCTCTGGTCCACGCGGGCCATTATGAGTGAGACGAGTATCGTCGGTGGTCTGCTGAGTTCTGTCTTTGGTTACGTCGACAGCCCCAATCTCGTCCAGGTCATCGCATGGATCACCTACCTGGCTGGAGCACTGTGGGCCTACTTTCGCCCGGCAGCGTCAGCATCTATGGCATCACAGCAGTCAGCTTGAGAACTCTCTGACCAGACCGGCGCTCCCCTCAGAACGACGTGCCTGTGGTGACTTGCTCGGTCACTGGATGACCGTTCCCTGGTCAGTTGTCTCGATGGGAGGTAGCCATTCCAGCGGATTGGTCGGCTCACCACCCTGGCGCACCTCGAAGTGAAGGTGGGAACCAGTGCTGAAGCCAGTGTTGCCCGTATACCCGAGGAGCTGTCCTTTCTGGACGCGTTCGTAGGGCTGGACCGCAAACTTCCACAGGTGGCCGTAGACGGTGGCAATGCCTCCACCATGCAGGACGACGACCATGTTGCCATAAGCAGTCTTGCGGCCGATGTACAGAACGACGCCGTCAGCGGGAGCAAGGATGGGTGAGCCGTACTGCGTGCGCAGGTCGACACCCCGGTGAAACACCTCTTCACCGATGATGGGGTGCATGCGTTCACCATAGGGCGACGTGACCTTCATGGGTCCCGTCAGCGGCCATGCCAGTTCCGCCACGGGTTTGAGCTGGGCGACGACTGCGGGGTCACATCCCGCGATGACCGATCGGATGAGCTGGTCCTCACGGTTGCCTTGGCGTATCATGGCTTCGTGGTCTCCAGCCTCGACCGCAACCACGTCCACCGCCTCTTCAGCCTCGGCCGTCTGCAGAATGCGCTCCTGCTGTGCCACCTGGGCACCACGAACGACGTCGACCTCCTGCCACAGGAGATGTTGCCTGGCCTGCCAGACGTCCGCGGACTGTACATAGGCGACCGCATGGCGCTCCTCGGCGCGGTTACGACTGAATCCAACCAAAACGACGACTGCCGCTGCAACTGCTATCACCAGCAAGATCCATCCCGTTGCCTTACGCATGTTCACTCTCGGGACCTCCACGTTCGCGGCACAGACTCATCTGGGCCTGACCTTTTATTATATGGCACTCGCTGGCTTGAGCAACGGCAACAGGGTCAAAGATGGATTCCCGCTTGCGCGGGAATGACAGACTGACCGAACTGCGCCGTCGGCGTCACGAGGATGCGCGCGGTCCTACTGCTTTGCCGGAAGGTCCTGCTGGGCCGCCAGCGCGCGGTCGATCTCCTGCAGGATGTGCTTGGCGCTGCGCCAATCCAGCATCAGGACGGGCAGGTCCCTCTTGTGCGCCTCGTTGATCACCTTGCCCGAGAAGGAATGGCTAATGTACGACGTCAGGACGACCACGAGGCGGGCCGTGGAAAGGACCGCGGGGTCGAGATCTTCCTTGCCGTTTGTAGCGATACAGACGCTGTTGGGAAGCCATGTCTGCAGGTTCCGGGACAGTGTCTCATGTCCACCGGCAACCAGGACCCGCTCGGTGATGGAGCGCACGGTATACTGCACTTCGGCCTCAGGCTCATCGCGCGCCGAGAGAATGCCCATCAGCCGCGCAATCTCGGCCTCGCGCGCGCTCAGCCGCTCGCGTGCCTTGTCCAGCTCACCGGTCAGGCGGTGAACCTCGCGCAGTTGCGCCACAAGGTCTGCGCGTGCCTTGCGCAATTCCTCGCCGTCTGCCGGGGCGCCGACCGATGGAGTCGGCTCATAGAAAGTCAGCGACTGTGTCACCGGCACCTCCCGCAGGGCAAAGAGTCCGGCGAGCATGCTGACGGCTGTCCCGTCGTCGAGCATAGCATCGGTTCCAGCCAGCAGGAACGCAGCCTGCCAGACGTCTCCCGGTCCTGGAGAGATGGTCTGGTCCACCTGCACTACCTGCCTGAGAACGTCATGGGCGGCGCTCAAGCGCGTTGCAAGCTCCCGGTCTCTACCGTCCCCACCGGTCGCTCGCCACCACAGCTGGTCATACCTCAAAGCGGCATCATAGCGGGACCGGCTTGCCGGATCCATCTCCGCAGCTGCCAGGGTCAGGCGGTGCAGCGCCTTGACAAGGGAAAGATCCAGAGCCTCGCGCAACGGAGTCTCCGCCACCGGGACACCACAGACACCGGCATACCACACCAGTACCACCAGTTCCGCATCGGGCTCTTGCTGCCGTTCGCTCGGATGCATCGCCCTGAACCGCTCCAGGCTGATGCTCTCGCCGGCGCTGACCGTCTGCCACGCACGGCGCCAGCCGTCCCGCATGATCTCACCCAGGCAAGCCCGCGCCCGCTGGTCGTGCTGTGCCGCCAGCGATACTCCCACCAGCCTGCACGCATACACTGCTTCTTCCGTAGACAGGGTGACCAGCGCCGGATGACGCACGAGCATGCTGCCCACCGCCTGCGCGTCCCATGTGGGGTCGGCCAGTCGCAGCGCGTCATCGATATGCCGATGCAGATGAACATTCGCTGCACAGGCCGCAAGCGCAAACGGAGTGAGGTCGGGCCGGATGGCCGGACGTACGGATGGGATAACGGGACCGGGGCGCGGAGCCCCAGCCAATTGCGTTTTCAGTGCCTGCGCCAGCCGTGCCTTCTCATTCTCATCCATCGCTCACCTCCCATTATGAACAGTATATTGCCGGTCATCGCGTTGTCACGCCGCAATCATCAACATTCCAAAAGGGTACAGCAGCTGCGTGCGTTGGCTCAAACTTTGCTGCAGAAAACCTGCTACAATGAATATTAGACCCCTCAGTAAGGTGGTCTCGTATGACGACATCGCCGCCTTCTCCGTGCCGGGAAGCGGCCGCGACTGTTGCGCCGAGGATGCCGCACTCTGTTACATGGAGGTTTGGCATGCAGTCAAAGCACGAGAGCGCACCGTCCAAGCTTGGATATGCCACATCGTTCCGCGAACAACTGACCGTCAGAAGCCTCATTCTCGGCGCGCTGGGCTCGGCTGTTGTGTCTACCAGCTCCGTGTATGCTGCGCTGCGCATGGGTGCCTTGCCGTGGCCCACCATCTTCGTCGCTATCCTCTCGATGGCAGTGCTCACGGCACTCAGGCGTACCAACCTGAACGAGATCAACGTGACGCATACTGCCATGTCGGCGGGTCCGCTTGTCGCCGGAGGCCTCGCGTTCACCATCCCCGGCATCTGGATGATCAATCAGAACGCACAGGTCAGCTACCTTTCACTGATTATGGTGACCATCGCCGGCACAGTGCTGGGCTGCATCTTCACCTACACGATCCGCCGCCACTTCATCGAGAAGGAGAAACTCCCGTATCCGATGGGAGTTGCTTCCAGTGAAGTCCTGCTGGCAGGAGATGAAGGCGGTTCCAAGGCGCGCGTCGTCTTCTCCACGCTGGGGCTGGCCGCCCTGTTTGTCGCCGTCCGCGACTGGTTCCACAAGATACCGACGCTTGTCAGCAGCACATGGCTGGCGGGTCACAATATCTTCGTCGGCATCTGGCTGTCACCCATGGCCGTGGGTATCGGGTACATCATCGGCCCTTTGTACATGGGGACCTGGCTGCTGGGTGGCGCATTCGCCACGTTCTTCCTCGTTCCCGTCGGCGTCGCCCTGCACTGGTTCGCTGACGTAGCGGCAGCAACGGCGTTCAAGAACAGCCTGGGATTCGGTCTGATGTTGGGTTGTGGCATCGGCGTCCTGGTCAAGAACATCATCCCAAAAGCGCGAGAGATCTTTGGTCCCACGCTGGGGATCGGGCGGGAGAAAGGAGACCTCGACTTGCGATGGACCCCGCTGGTCTTTGCGCTCGTGGCATTTGCACTCACGGTATTCACCGAGATGCGCCTCGTGCCCAGCATTATCACCATCTTCAGCTGCTACATCACCACGGCAATGGCGGCGACGCTGACGGGCCAGACCGGCATCGACCCGATGGAGGTCTTCGGCGTCCTGGTCCTCCTGCTGGTCAAGCTGTTCATGGTGCCGGGTCAGATCGAGGCTTTTCTCATCGCGGGCGTCGTCGCCTGCGCCGCAGGTCTGGCTGGTGACATGCTGCAGGACTTCAAGTCCGGCTACATCCTGCATACCGACCCCAAGGCGCAAATCATCGGAGAGTTCGTGGGTGGTATCACTGGCTCGTTTGTCGCAGTGGCCGTCCTGTTCGTCCTGCACCGCGCCTACGGCGCGATGGGGCCCGGCACGCAGCTGGTCGCCCCTCAGGCATCGTTCGTCGCCGCCATGGTGTCCGGTCTGCCCAGTCCGTCAGCCTTCGTCATCGGACTAGTCGCCGGCTTCGGCCTCTACGTGCTGAACGTTCCCGTGATGACCATCGGCATCGGCGTGTACCTGCCCTTCTTCATCTCCGCCGCAGCAGCAGTCGGAGGGCTCGCCAAGTTCATCATCATGCGCAAGCGCCCACAGTGGGATGAGAAAGTGACCCTGGCAGCTTCTGGGTTCATGGGCGGCGAGGGGGTCACGGGTGTCATCATCGCCTTCATCCGGGTACTGACAGGCACGGTATAGCAGGCGAGCCTCAAGAGATTGAGAGCCCGTGGGTTTGCGCCCGCGGGCTCTTCTGCTTGATATGAACGGTTCAGCAAAAAGAGCCGGATCAGACACACTGATTCGGCTGTGGCATAGACTGTGCTAGCTACTTTACGGTGGTTAGAAGATGTTCGCCTGAAAGAGATCGATAGAAGGAAGGGAGATAGCCCCCGGAGAACCAGGTGTCTTGAGCGTAAAACCCTGTTGCCCCTTCGCGTCGAAGCTCACGATCGAAGTCTTGTCGACGTGCAAGCTTCCGAGAACTGTTCCGGATGCGTCGACAGCGTAGTACACGGAATTCCAGTACATATCGGGACACTCTACAATCAATGTGTCGCTGTCGCTTGCCAAGTGAGCCATGAGCGGCGCCTCAGCGTCAGTCGGCCCTTCACGGTAGAGCTTAGCGAGGAGTGTATTGATTGTCTCCGGGAACGTCACCGAGGGCGAGGTTGCGGTCGTATCGATGCAACCGATTTTCGTGTGACTGTGAGTGAAATAGAGGAGTGATCCGACCCTGGCGAAACTTGGATCCTGACCGGAGTAGAAGCCTCCATCGAACGCGGATGCATCGCCGCACCGTACCCAAGATGTTGTTCCATTGCTTATGCGAAGAAGCCAAAGCGAGAATGGTTTGGCAAACGGTGCCTTGTCCTGTGGTGCCTCAAAGAGAACAAACCCGTCGGCAATGCTGCCGCTGCCGTACAAGACGTCTGGCTGCAGACCAGAGGGAACGGGAACAGTCAGCGTCTGTGCCCTGGAACCAGAGGCAATGCTCTGCTCCGTCATCGTTATGACCGTTCCGTCCTGCGCCCCGATAGCGACAAAAGCATTTCCTTCCGGCACGTACCATCGCGTACGCACGGTATTGGCAGACTGCATTTCCACGGGAGGCACGAGAAGGCTGAGGTCCTTCGACGTTGCCGTCATGAGTTCCCAGCGCTGAACGGCAAGAAGAGGCGAACCGGAGCGCCAGAGTAGCACAGCCTCTCCGTTCGTATTGTTTGCGTGCAAGACCGGCGTTCCGGTGCTCTGCAGTGTGTTCTGCCGGACATTCCACATGAATGGGACCGTATCGTATGCAGAAGAAGTGACGTTGGTCAGCATCATGGCGCTGACCTGTGGTCCCTCCACTGGAGCAACTTTCGGTGCACAACCTGTCGCCACAAGAACGACTGCCAGCAGGATGCTCAGGAATGTGGCGACCCTTGAACAGGATCGTGATTTCGTTGTTTTCATGCTATGCGCCTCCAACACGTGCCTTCTTTCAACAAGGACGTTGGAGTGGTACCTGGTCACCAGCGCCGTCAGCGCGCCGTATCCGTACGGTAGCGCAGCGGAGATCATACCCTCCATTATAAGTGTAACGCGGTGGCGATGTTTTGACTAACTTGCGGGAGAGAAGTCCAAACAAGAGAGACGAGAAGGGTGCGTTACCTGGAGCATTTCGGAGCGAGAGCGTCGACGTTACCGCAAACGCTGATGTAATCCACCGTGCGACGAAATGACCGTACCTGTTTCCTTCGTTCCACTTCCTCTCGTCAGTCCACGGTTCACTCCCCTTTGGTATCTCCGATGATGAAATCGGTGACGCCGAAGCCGGAACCCAAAGGAATCAGACGGACGATCGTCACCAGCTCGCTGCGCAGGTATCCTGATGCCATGAAGACAACATTGACACACCTGGCTCCATCCGCCGGCGGTACCACATACTTCGGAGCCAGCAGGTCACACAGACCATCCAGCTGAATCCTTCCCTGATATGCATCACGATATGTGACGGAATCGACCTTGCTCGGATCAGCAGCCTCATCAAGACGTTTCATGGCTGCACCATAGCGTTTCATGATCTTTGCGTACTCCGGGGTCTTCTTGACGGTGGGCATAATCGCCGCGAACGCCTCATCCCGGGAGATGCGGAAACCATCGGTGTCCACATACTCCTGGACTCCGCCGAAAGAGAAATTGTCAGCCACACCAACCTGAAAGCGTGACAAGGTGCCCGGGTCAGCTGCTGCTGCAATTCGCGCCCGCCAGCTGTGCAACTCCTTCTCCCGGATCGGAAACGCGAAGCAGGCTGCAGTGGCAATGTAGTTCTCGTCGATCAACGCAGACACGAACTCCCTCACGAACAACTGATCGGCCACTGGCTCAGGGTTGGCTTTCGGTGCACAACCTGTTGCCACAAGAACTGCTGCAAGCAGGACACTTAGGAATGTGGTCGTTATTGAACAGGATCGTGATTTCGTTGTTTTCATGTTGTATGCCTCCACCGCATACTTTGCCTGCGACATTGCGCACTCGGGCACCCGGCTCATGCCTTCGGCTGAGTCCCTCCCACTACGTCATCAACAAGCCATGCGCCCTTGACCTTCTTGAGCGTAAGTGTGATGGGTGTCTCTCCTGCATTGCCGCCGTGAGCCAGTGTATCGTCGGTCATCACGATTTGGCTTCCGTTCACCGTGTAAGACCCGCTATCCAGCATCTGTACGGAAGCAATCTCAATACGTTCTGGCCATGGGCTCGACACGTATCTTCCTGGGATCCTGATCTTGTCCTGCACTAGTACCTGATACAGTCGGTCAGTAATGAGCTGTTTCAAGTTGAAGTCCACCGCGGTAATCACGTTCTGGTCGGATGTAGTGATGACTACATCCTTCAGGCGTGCGCCGAATTCACCCACAACCTGGTAGATCGCGTTGATGTCTGCTGGATTCGAGGGAGTCGTCGTGGATGGTTTCAGCAAGAAGTATTCGCCAACAGAGATGACGAGAAACAGCACTATGCCTATTACGATAAACTTGACGAATCTGTTAGTATTCATGCTATTCATCTCCAACACGTGCTCTCGACGAGAGCGGTGGACTGAAACCCGGTCACCAGAGCCGTCAGTGAGCCATGTCAGTGGCGGCGATCCGAAATGCCCTTGCTGCCGAAGAAAAGACAGAATGCCGTCAATGCGGCTACTCATCCAGAACTGGACCTGGCCAGCCTGCGCCACGAGATCCTCCATTGCCAGGAACAACTGGACGAGATAGCCAAGAGAAGGCAACCCCTGGTCATCAAGAAACGTGGTAACTACGCGTACTTCGTACGAATTAGGATGATGCAATTCGAATATATCTTGATATATCCTTTCCTATGTACACTGTTTTGGGCTGCTACAGTGTTAGAAATCATTTTACGAAACACCTATGGAAGCGAGGTATAAGTAAAATTAACCACGACCTTATGCCCTGAGGGGAATTGATAGCCAGCCAAAAGATCGGTCAGTTTATGTTTTTTTATATCATAGTCAAATAAACTAAGAGGAGAAGCATTACTTCTGCCAAGAATATACAAATGCTCTCCATTTCTATCCGGGTATACAGACTGTGCTTCAATTAATCCTTCGATATTCAGTTCGTCCAACTTATCGTTGTTGAGGGTCAGAATCTGTAATTGTCGTTTTGAACCCATTTGTTCTTCGGTAATCATTACAATACGGTTGGCATCCAACTGCCGAGTTTCGCTGATTTCAAACGCTTCGGTTTTATAAATTGTCTTGGCATCTGAAAAATCCGGATTCATCAATATGATTTGTTTGGGACGTATATGCGTCTGGGATGTTACACGACTGCTGCGCATCTCTTTATCTGAGCAGGTCAGACCCAGCAGCTTGCCTGTGATTGGATTGTATGACAAGGAATGAAACCAAGTATCGTCATCGCTGGCATTATAATAACTTACTGTACCTTGCTCCGGATCGATGATGCCTGGTTGTAGAACGGTTTTGCCTTCCGGAGCTATGTTCCCCAATAGTTTACCATCCATCATAAACAAATCGTTAAATAGCATTTTGTCGTGGGTTAATTGCTTTGATTGCCTTGAGCCAATGTCATAAACATAAAGATTATCATATAAATTGTTATCGCTGCCCGAGTAATAGATTTTCTTGTGGGTAAAATCCATACAGGCAACCGGATATAATGCCACATTGCCCAAGGTGTAGTTTTCCACAACTTTATGCTGGGCAATCGAATAGAGATAAAGTATGATTTCCATGCCACCTGAATTATCTTTATTGTTGAGGAAACGCGTGCCGACAATTTGCAGATACTCCTGGGACGGTTTTTCTCTAAAGCCTTTTGGAGAATTCAGATTTATCGAATTTGTTACAATTAAGGCACTTGTAATTATTACTACTATCCCTAACAGGATGAATAATATTTTTTTACGGTTCATCGCTTAACCTTCTTCTATTTGTTTTTGAAGCAACATGGTCAGGCTAACTTATCCTGACCGTGTTGCTTTTTGCAATTCTATTTTTTTATCTAGGGTATAGGTTGGTCGGAAAAACGTTTGTGATAATATCGCACTTGATATACAGAAGTTACGCCAGTTTCCCCGGCAAGTGTGTGCAGATTGCTTAACCCCCAAATATCAATCGCCGCGTCAGGTAGACCGCCTACATCTGCCTGATAAAAGGTAAACGCTACATTAGTATTAAGATTTCTAATGCTCAAAACTTTGTCACCAACCGGAAGATTGGTAATTGATCACATTATTGTGCGCCCCGTAAGGCTGGCCTAATACTGGGGTTGCTGTTAACGTGGTCGCTGTCGAGTCATTATTGTTGACAGGGACATTGTGTATGGAATATCCGGAGGGTTCTTTGGGATCCGGATAATAAATGTTGTTAATATCCCCGTCATTTTCGTCATACACTACTTTCATACCCGGATAAATCGTGGGCGAGTATGGTTGTGCAGCCTGTATGCCGTTTTTTAGGATTTGAGCTTTAAAGCCGTTAACCAGTCTATTTTCCCACTCGGCTGTTGCCCTTTCATCTGGACTCATATCAGCAGTGATTGTGACCGCTTCTAAGCCTCGCAAAATTGTGGTGCGGGTATCCGAAATCGGAGTAAAATCGTCTTTCACATACCCCCCTTGTATGACTTTAGCCTGAAGCTGATCGTCATAGATGATCACGGAGCTTGGCATCATCTTCTGAGGAACAGGAAGATTCGATAACACAATGCCACCTGCTGCGTCCTGGTAAACGGTCACTCCAGTTTCCTTATCCGAAGAAATTGCACCAGCACTATTTACATCTGCCCTGGTTGCCAATGCGGTCAACGGGCATGCCACAACCAACACCAACGCACATAGAGTCGAAATTAATCTCTTTTTCATTTCTTGTCCTCCTTGGATAACTTTTTACTCATTATTATAAACCTCCTTAATGAATGCTTCCTAAATTGAGCCATTTAGTCAAGTCCACTTGCCTCTTCATGCACTCATGACCAGCGCCTCCTTTCATCGGCAGCCAAAATTGTAGCGACCGAAAGTAACGAAATGGTAACGATTCCCAGTTTCCTCCCAGCTTATTCCCAACCTATTCACTCATGTCCCTACCACCAACAGGGAGATTGCTGACGATTTCTCCCCTCACCTATATAACGAAGATGGCGCCAAAAGTCTGAAAAGTCTTCCGAGCCTTCTCTTCATCAGCACAAGAACGGGGGAGCAAGGTGCACAGAGTACATGTGAGTTTGCACTAGTTTTGAACCACGGATGGGGTGTTGTAGCTGAAGCCTTCGAGCACTTCACCCGTCTCGGCATCGAGGACGACATTCGTGTCTCCGAACACATACGGATCTCTGGTCGAAGGAATCTGTTTGCCACTGGCATCGATCATACAGGGGCCGGAGTGGAGCATGTGTACACCGTGAAAGGTCACGATCCAGACGGGGACGTCTTTCATGTCCCTGGTTGTTCCAGGCAACGTCAAGGGAGACTCGCCCGGGCCTGCGGGGTAGTCGGAGAGACTCGTGTACATGGCCGTGATATGTTCTGCGCCCACCGCGGTCGTATCGATGCCGCCTAGTTCGCGCTTCGCGATGGCAATGGCCGTGTCTTTGGTGACACTCGGTATTCCATCAATTGCCTTAAGTTCTATGCCGAAATCTGAAATCCTTGAAGTGAAATACTCCATGTTGCTGTCCGTGAGAGAACTCTGAGAGGAACTCCCTGAATGGACAGCGGGCCGAGACGTGTGAGCAAGAGCAACCGCCACACAACCACTGACTCCCAGCATTACTGCAATCACAATGATAAGCATGCGTCTACGCATGGAAGGCCTCCCTAGTACCGTGTATCCCATATCTCCCACGTGGTATTGCCGGAGGAGATGTTGTTGGTCGTTGTTGAAACCTCCATCTCGCCCCCTCTCATCTATATAACGGAGATCGTCCGAAATGTCCGAATCACCACGAATGTTCCGCCAACATATATTCCCCTTCCACTACTGCACATAGTGGTGACACATCCAGGATCCTCCCGGCATGTCTCCGCGCCAATTGCTTGGACAAACAGCGGATGTGCCGTCGGCCGGTTCATTGCTGTGTTGCTTTGTGCACTGCCCGTGCATATGCTGGTAGTGGAGGTGGGAGTGGAACCAGATCTGCAGGAGAAGAGCGACCAGCAGCTACTGATACTAGCACGGGAGGACTCGCGTGCGTTTGCGGTCCTGTACGGCCGTCATCACCATCACATCTACTCCTATGCTCTGGGTATCCTGCACGACAGGGACCTGGCCGAGGACGTTGCCGAAGAGACGTTTGCACGGCTCACCAGCCACCTCGGCTGGCTCACCTCGACACGCCGACCCCTGTTGCCATGGCTGTACTGTGTGACACGCAACTGTGCGATGGACGAACTGAGGAGGAGGCGAGAAGGATTGCTCGGCATCACAGACATCGCGTGCAGCGACCCTGACGACGACACGGTGAAGAATATCGAAGCGCACGCCCCCGAAATCCTGAACGCCATCAGTTCGTTGAACCCGTTTGAGTGTGCGTGTGTAACATTGCGCCATGTTCAGCGAATGGCGACGAAGGACGTAGCGCGTGAGCTGGGATGTCATCCACGTAAAGTGACAGCAGCACTCAATCATGCATATGGGTTTCTGCGCCGCAAACTTTCGGATATCTGACCTCATGTGCGTTATATAGGTGAGAGGCAACCTCATGCAAACAGATGACAGAGACATAGAGCACCTGCTGGAGACAACAGACTGGGAGCCGGCCGAGGATCGTGCTCACACCCAGGCGTCGCTCGCACGCCTGATCGCCCGGCTGGACCAGCGGCGGCACAGAATGCGCATGATCGCACGAACATCCTGTGCTTTGAGCATCATTGTGCTCGTCATGGTTACAGGCACGGTCTGGTACCGTTGGACACGACCAATGGTAACGGCAGTCCACGAAACGCAGTCTCTCCCTCTTAGTGCTGCTCGCTTGGTCCCTGTAGCGACAGACTCTGTTCCCAGTGCGTTGCAACGGGCGCTTGCCTCGCTGACTGGTCGCGATCCACGCGGACTTCTGACAAGTGTCTGCGAGATTCCTGGGACCAGGCTGTTGCGAGCCGAATTGGCGGGTGGGACCGGTCACCTGCTTCTGCTGCCGGGGCATGGCGTGGTCGGCATTGTCGCCTCGTCGTCACAATCGTCATCACTCACCGAAAGCGTTGTTCGTATCGCCCCTCGTGATGCACGTACGCTGACAGCGCAGGATCTGGCGACCGGTGAGGAAATTGCCTCACGCGATGTGAGTGTGGCAGCTCTAGGGCGGGTCGTCAAGGCACATGTAATGACCGCAACGGTCTATCAGCACGTAACTCCGTACCCTGGAGGCCGGCAAGGGAAACCAGCACTCCCGTATGACCCCACCAGGCTGGACCTCAGCAGCGGCTACGTACACCTGCACCGGGTTGTGACGATTCCACTGGCAACAGGAGACCCACACGCTACAGGTCTCTCCGCGGTCGTCGACATCGACACACAGCGCGTCATCGCCATTGTGAACACGACCGACATTTCGGGCGTCATCCTGACCGACGATCCTGGACCTCAGGTGGTACTCTCAGAGCTGTAGGGGCGCGACTCCAGCGGACAGCGCGGAACGTTTCGCCGTTCCGCTGGACGCTGAGCTCTGTGGTGCTACAATGCTTGTTGTAGTCAACTTTTGCGGGAGGAACACATGAGTGTACTAGAAGAGATACGGGCCAAGGCGAAAGCCCTGCACCGCACCGTCATTCTGCCCGAGGGCAATGAAGAGCGCACCTTGAAAGCGGCACAGATGCTGGTCAGCGGCGGACTGGCCGACGTCATCCTGGTCGAGGACGAGGCATCCATCCGGACCAACGCGGCCAAGGCCGGCGTCGACCTGACCGGGGTACAGATCGTGGATCCGAAGACGTCACCCAAGGCAGCCGAGTTTGCCTCCCTCATCTATGAGAAGCGCAAGGCCAAGGGCATGACGCCCGAGAAAGCGGCTGAGCTGTCGGTCGACCCGATCTACTTCGCCACCTGCATGCTGGAAACCGGCATGGCACACGCGCTTGTGACTGGCGCGGTCCACAGCACCGGCGACATGCTGCGGCCTGCCTTGCAGATTCTCGGCACTGCATCTGGCTGCAAGACGGTCAGCTCCATGTTTCTCATGGTGATGCCCGACGGCAAGCTGCTGGGCTTTGGCGATTGCGCCATCATTCCTGACCCTACCGTCGACCAGCTGGCGGACGTCGCTATCGCGACCTCGAAGACGTACAAGACGCTGACGGGCGCCGAGCCCGCTGTCGCGATGCTGTCGTTCAGTACCAAGGGCTCCGCAGAGCACGACATGGTCACGAAGGTCCGTGAGGCAACTGCACTGGCACACCAGAAGGCACCCGAGCTCCTGCTCGACGGCGAACTGCAGTTCGACGCCGCGTACGTGCCCTCCGTCGGTGAACGCAAGGCTCCGGGCAGCCCGGTCGCAGGCAAGGCAAACGTGTTCATCTTCCCCGAGCTCAACGCCGCCAACATTGGCTACAAGCTGGTCCAGCGGCTGGCGGGCGCTCAGGCTATCGGGCCCGTCTCGCAGGGTCTTGCCAAGCCGGCCAACGACCTTTCCCGCGGCTGCTCGCCCGAGGACATCCGGGACGTCTGCTGCATCGCTCTGCTGAACGCATAGTTGCGGGGACTAATCCACACGACATAGAAATCTGGGGGCGGCGGCGTCCTACCCCTTTCGTGACTCCGGAGGAATGAATGGAACAGAAGAAGCTCATCACCTACACAGCCGGTCACGCGCCAGTCAGAAAACAGCTTCTGCTGTTCTGGATCTTCTTTATCATTGGGGCGTTTACCATCGGAGGCGGGTACGCCATGATCCTGATGATGAAGCGCTACCTCGTTGAGCAATATCACTGGCTCAAGGATGAGGAGTTCTATGACATGCTGGGCATCAGCCAGGTCACACCCGGCCCGATCGCTGTCAACATGGCCACATTTGTCGGCTACACGCAGGGCGGTGTCCTGGGGTCCGTCCTTGCCACACTGGGCGTCAGCATCCCGGCCGTGGCCGTCATCATCGTCATCGCTGTCTTCTTCCCCGGCTTCAAGGACAACGTCTGGGTCCAGCGCTTCTTTGCCGGTGTCATCGTAGGCGTCGTCGCACAGATCGCCACCATTGTCCTCGACCTGGGGAAGCGACAGAAATGGACCATTGTCTCCATTGTCATATGCGCGACATCGCTGGGGATCCTGTTCTTCGTTCACCAGGTCAGCCCCATCTGGCTCATCCTGGGCGGCGGCCTGGTCGGCATCGCCGTCGAGGCATTCAAACCGCATGGGACAGCACCGGCTGCTGGGAAGAGTGCGTCATGATCAGCTTCCTTGCCTTGTTCGGCGTTTTCTTCAAGATTGGGATGTTCACGTTCGGTGGCGGACAGGCCATGATCCCGCTGCTGCAGAAAGACCTGGTCGTCAATCTGGCCTGGGTCCCAATGAAAGAGTTTCTGGACTTCGTCGCCATCAGCGAAATCACTCCCGGCCCTGTCGCCATCAACATGGCGACCTTTGTGGGGTACAAGCTGCGCGGTCTCACCGGCGCGCTGGTCACGTCGCTGGGTGTCATCCTGCCCTCGTTTATCACCATCCTCATCATCGCAACCGTCGCACACACGTTCCGTACAAACCGCTGGGTCTCTGCGTTTCTCGACGGCCTGCAACCAGTCGTACTGGCCCTGCTCACCTATGCGGTCTACTCCATCGCCAGGGGCGGGATCCCCGCGTGGTGGGGATACGTCGCATCACTCGGCATTCTTTTGCTTATACTGAAATATGGGAAGAAACTCAACCTGTTCCTTGTGCTGCTTGCAGCCGGTGGACTCGGGCTCCTGATATTCAGGTAAAGGGGGAACTAGATGAAGAAAGCTATCGACAACTATCTCAACGAACATGAGAACGAGATGATGGTGGCGCTGTCCGGCGCCATAGCTATCCCGTCAGTCCAAGACCCAACGACGGCCAGCTCGCATGCACCGTTTGGTAAAGAGGTCGGCCGTGCCCTCGAGTTTATTCTCAAGACTGCCGAAGGACGACGGTTCACAGCCGAGAACATGGAGAACTATGTCGGCCGCGTCCGCTGGGGCGGCGACGGGACACAATATGCCGTCCTGAGCCATGTAGACGTCGTGCCGGAAGGAACGGGCTGGAGTGTTCCCCCGTTTGCCGGCACCGTCAAGGACGGCCGTCTCTATGGCCGCGGCTCTACCGACGACAAAGGACCCGCCATTGCCTCCATCTTTGCGCTGGCTGCCGCCCGTGCGGCGCTGCAAGCGCAGCACATCGAGCCCAGGAACGCTATCATGTTACTGTTTGGCACCGACGAAGAGACCGGAATGGCTGACTTTGACTACTACTTCAAGAAGTACGGCATCCCCGAGGCCGGATTCAGCCCGGATGGTGAGTTCCCTATCATCAACGGCGAGAAGGGCATCCTCAACCTGCAGCTGGTCGGTCACGGCATGCATGGGGGCATCCTGCGTCACGCCGAGGGTGGCACGCGTTCCAACATCGTACCGCAGCACGCCGAGGCAGTCCTGGTCACCGATCATGACAAGCTGCAGCGCCTGCAAGGGTTGATCGAGCGCCTGCCCAAGGACGAGTTCTCCGTATCGACGACGCTCGCAAATGGCGAGCTGAAGCTCGCCGTGGAAGGCATGCCAGCGCATGCGTCTACTCCTGAGAAGGGCCTCAACGCCATCGGCAAGCTGCTGCAGGTGCTGGACGCCGTGCACTGTCTCGAAGACGACGAGTCCCTGCAGTTCCTTGCACGCGAGGTCGGTACCGAGTGGACCGGGCATCGTGTGGGCGTCGACTTTGCGGATGAGGTCTCGGGTGTCCTCACGCTCAACCTGGGCACCCTGCAGATCGACCATGACAACAGCACCGCGGTCATCAACATCCGGTATCCCATCACGGTCACAAGCAAACAGGTCACCGACCAGTTCGTCGAGAAGTTGCTGGGGACCAAGATCGAGTTCACGGTTATGCATGACAGCCCGCCACACTACGTCGACCCCGATACGCCCCTTATCCAGACCCTCCAGAAGGCGTACACAGAGTATACGGGCACAGAAGCAAAGTGCTTTTCCATCGGCGGTGGCACATACGCGCGGCTCATTCCTGGCGCAGTGGCCTTTGGGCCACTGTTCCCCGGTCAGCCGATGACTGAGCACGCTCCGGACGAGTATATTGATGTCGACTCCCTGCTCAAGGCGACGCGCATTTACGCGTACGCCATGGCAGAGCTTCTGAAGGGATAGGGTGAGCATAGAGCGCGAAGTCAAGTATCAGGTCCTGGACCAGGCGCTGTTTCGCCGCCTGAACGCCATGGACCACATTGGAAACTTCGCGCTCGAGCATGCCGGGACCGTCGATATCCTGACTATCTACCTCGATACTCCCGAACTGAGCCTGTTCTACAGCCACCACGCCCTGCGCCTGCGCATCATGCAGGGTAGGGTTTTTCTCTCTCTCAAGGGTCCGTCCACCTCGCCGGACGGGCTGGTGCAGGAACGTCCCGAGGACGAAGTCGACGCACCGGGGTTCTCGGAAAAAGCCCTCCCGGACGCAGAGGATATCCTGCGCCTGTTGCCTTCGTCAGTGGAACTGTTGAAGGACGTGACCCTGTCTGCTTCCCTGCGATCAATGGATAAGCGCTCCCTGCACTATGTCCTCCATGAGAGCGAGCGCGCCTACGAGATCGCGTGTGACACGGTCGTCTTCAGTTCCCCCCGCAAGCCCGGTCACAGGACAGACGCAACCGAACTGGAGATCGAACAGAAAGCCGGTTCGGTCGAGGGTCTTCAGGACCTGATGCGCGCGTTCGAGACGTTCTTCGCCGTCGTCCCCCGTCGCGCTTCATCCAAGTACCAGGACGGGCTCAAGGCACTCGAACTCATCTGACGGACATTCTGTCATCAATTGTGAATCCCTTGGTGCCTGACCCCAAGGGATTCACAATTGGTCAGTGAAGGACACGAGTGAGCATGCGACGCAGGTCGTCGAGGTCGAGAGGCAGCCCCAGAACGCCATCGATGGACGATGCCTTGTCGGCAGGACAGCCGACGCCTTGTTGGCAAATGACAATGACTGGCAGCCCCAGACGTCTGCGGCCTTCCACCGCCGCATCCAAGTCGGAGCTGTCGCCGATGACGGCCAGTAGTACGCGCGGAGCGAAGTGCGCCATATCCTGCGCAGCCTCCTCCCAGGTCAACACCGCCTGCGCTGTACACCCTGTCGCGCCAAGCAGCATGACCAGCGGCGACGGCTTGCCGACTACCAGCACGGGCGTCCCCCTGAGGTCCGTCCCCTGAGCCGGCGGTGTGGCGCCAGCGTCGGACGAAGCTTGTTGCGCTACTTCTCTTGCCACGGTCAGGACGATGATGATGACTCCCGGGGCAGACGTGACGTCGAGCAACGCTCCGCTCCTGGTCGCCACCGCCTGCGCCGCCGACGCCAGCAGTTTTGCCTCCGTACCGTCCTCACTGCTGATCGCCTGGGTAACGCCGTGGAGCTCCAGTCGAATCTCTGCATGTTCGCTCGTCGGATCATCGGCGATGCTCAGCCGGGCCCCCGTAACCGGCCTGAGCCAAAGGACACCGGATTTGATGAGCAGGACCAGGTCGTTTTGCAGATCGTTCTCGATCATCCGCACGGGAACGGCATGTCCAGGCAGATCCTTTGTGACTGTGACTCCCTTGAGATACAGCGTCCCGGCCAGGTCAAGTGCATCCGAGGCCGCCTTGACCGCGTCGCATGTCGCCCCGCCTTTGGTGCTGTCGCGCGCGAAGTTCAGCAGCTTGCGTGCCAGAACTGATGCCCGCGTGGCGGACTCCTCGATAGCAGCCATCGACACCGCGACGGGGCTATCTTCAGGTGCATCCATCTTGGCCAGCGCTGCATTGCCGAGCACCCCCTGCATCATGTTGTTGAAGTCGTGGGTTACCTGCACGGACAGCTCCGCCACACTGCGATAACGGGCTAACGTCAGCAGATTCCCCTGTGCTTCATCGACCCTTGCTCTCAGGATGATCACGCTCATGACGGAGGCCACGCAGCCCAGACAAACTGCAGACGGCTTGCCGACACCTGTACTACCGCGTGCAAACTCGGAGACCACCAAACCAATGATCTGCCCTCGGTCCCGAAGTGCTGCCACGCCGACCGCGGAAACATCGCCCTGATCCACCGTCGCCCAGCGTACCACGCCATCCGTCAGCACGGTGGCCAGCATCGAGGCCGCCACAACCGGCACCCTGATGCGCGCGAGCGTGTCGCCGGGATTATGTCCTGTCGCAACAAGGTCCAGCAGGTCCTCGCCCGCTACCCTGCGGTAGACGGAGAGGAGCACCTTGCCGGTCACGTCGCCAAGAGCCGCCTGAGCCTCCAGCACCGCCTGCTCGGTCGAGACTGCGTCCAGCACGCGCACCATGCTCCGAAGGCACGAACACGGGCAGCTCCCGGGAACACAGGAAGCATCTGGTTCCTGTTGTGCCTGGTCGGCCGGTAGCTCCACCATTGTTGTCCAGCTCCAATCCTTCATTCCGCCCCCCTCTCTCGACTGCGCTCTCACGCCCCGATGTAAATGCAATGCACATATGGACTTGCCGCAGCACGTGCCAGCGCAGCATAGGAGAGCCGGAATTCCAGAACATCGCCGGTGGCGACCTCGATGCCGGCAGCGTCGCAGCGTTCTTTCAACCTCCTCGCATTGTCTGCGAGAGCGTCCAGTGAAATTGCCAGCTCTGGAAGTGTCTTCATGGAAACCCCTTTCTTCACCCACCACCGGCGGGAGCAGTACTCCCCCCGGCGCCACTATCTGTGCTGGTCTGAGGTGTCTGTGTCAATCGACCCTCCCGCGTCAGCCTCTCGACAACCGCGTTCTGGCTTCGGCGATACTCCCGGGCCACATACGGTGACAGCATAGAGTGCAGCAGTGCCGCGTACTTCATCCTGAAACGCACGACATCGCCTTCGCAGAAGTCGTGCTCGGCCTCTGTCACGTCGAGGACCATATGATCGCTGGAGCTGCCGGCTATCGTGACACCGTCGTCCAGAGGTATGAGAGCGTCCACGTCCGTGTCGGTGTATCCCAGCGCCACGACGGCGCGCCTGCGGACACCTCGGTCCACGACATGGGGTCGCCGGCCTTCTGCGTCCAGGCCCACCGGCCCGTCGGGCGCGCTGGGCTTCTCCCGCACCTCGATGACCTCGGCCTCCAGCACAAACGCGTCCTGGCGCAGCCAGGGAATGACACGCGAGTCGGTAGTGCTGACACCCAGCAGCAACGCCTCGCCGGCTCGCAGCTCGGTCACCGACGGTGACAACAGGCCATGCTCGATCAGGTCTATGACTACCGTTCCGCCGGTTGAGACAATCTTCAGGGGCAGCCCCGTCTCGCGACGGACACGCGCAGCTGACGCACCAAACAGCTCCTGGTTCTCGGCGGTGGGCAGAATCCCCGTGATGCATCCCACGTTTGCCGCCAGACCAACGGCCTCGACGCCCGCAATCTTCGATGTGGCAAGGACGAAGGAGGTCAGCTCCGACATCGGAACGCCGTCGCGACGGTCTCCCATTTCGACCACCACCAGGACATCACAGGTGGTTCCCTTGGCCAGAGCAGCCTCACCCAGCGCCTCCATGGCGCTCAGCTCCGACATGAACGCGCGGTCGGTGATGTGGGGGACCAGATGCATCTGTGAGCGCGGAGGCTGCCTGATGAGCGTCAATTCCAGGATGCCGAACTCCTCCTGACGCAGACTGAGGAAATTGTGGACGCGCGAGTCGCCGATGCTGTGAATGCCGCCGCGCATAAACGCCTGAACGATCTCCGCGTCGGACGTCACGCCCTTGGTGACGGCCACGACCCCAAGTCCGTGCTCCTGACAGAGTGAGCGGACCTTGGTGGCATTGTCGGTCAGACAATCGAGGTCGACGACGACGCGCGGAAAACTACTCACTGCATGCACGCTCCTGTCGGCAGCGCTTGATTGAACTGGCAGCTCTGCGACGTATTCAGTGTAGCTCTCCCCTCAACTATGGAAAGACCCGGCCGCCGGTTTGCCCATGGTCACACCACCTGAAAGGAGATGGACGCCGACCTCGGTCGGCGTCCATCAATGTTGGACTGAAATTGCAGAAGGTTAGACGGTCACGCGCTGAGCTTCCGTGACCACCGTGGTCTCTGGCCGTTCTGCGTCGATGCGTTCGACAGCAGCCTGGATGATGTGGCCAATAAGGTCCTCATAGGATAGTCCCATCAGTTCGGCCATGACCGGGATATCGCTCTTGCCCTTGCTCAAACCGGCCAGCGGGTTGATCTCTATGAACGATGGCTCGCCGTTTGCGTCGAATCGCATGTCGATACGGGCGCAGTCGCGACAATGCAGTGCCTTGAAGACACCGACGGCCAGGTCGCGCACCTTCTGAAATTCATCGGCAGTAAGATCGGCGGGGCACTCAGGAACGATGTACTTCTCCCAGTGGTGCTTGATCTCCGGCGTGTAGAAGAAATCTTTCTCGGCCCCACCCAGCAGTTTGAACGACATCACACCCAGAACCTCAGGCTCCCGGTTGCCGATGACGCCCACGGTAACTTCGCGACCAGGCAGAAACTCCTCGATGAGGATGCTCGAGCCGGGATATGCTGCCAGCAGCGCACCCACCTGGTTGCGCAGCTCGTCGTCGCACGTGACCCGCGAGTTGTCGTTGATTCCCATGCTGGAGCCTTCGCGGGACGGCTTGACGAACAGCGGATACTTGAGCGCATTGGTCTGGATGATGGTCTCTACTTGAACAGGATTGTCCACGGACCAGAAGGCCGGCGTGTTGATGCCGTGCTGCATCAGGACCTGTTTGGTTATCGTCTTGTCGAGCGCCAGGGACAGGGCCAGCGTGTCGGAGAAGGTGTACGGGATCCCCATCATGTCGAGGATGGCCGGCATCTGCGACTCACGGGCGCGGCCGTACAGTCCCTCGGCAATGTTGAAGACCAGGTCGACCCGCTGCCGTTTCAGGCGCGCGATCGCGTCCAGACCAAATCCGAGCCGCACAGGTTCGTGCCCGGCAGCGATAATGCCTCTCTCGATATCCTGAACCGTCTCCAGGGAATCAAACTCGTCCGCCCTGTCGGATGGGATTCCTTCTGCTGCTGCGACTTCAGTAGACAGATTGTAGGTAATGCCTATGCGCATGATACGTTCTCCTGGTTGTTGGATGGGTGGTGATGAGTAAGGTTTTGCTCATGACTATCCCGACCGACCATCGCCGAGGAGCGTAGAGAACGGCTGAAACCTCCGCTCATCAACGGGGAGAATCAATACTGAAAGGCTGTTACCAGTAGAAAGGGAACGTGCGTACAGCCCCCGTCTATGCCGCTTGCGGCCCAGGGGTGGTTCGTCGACCGACTCGTGGTCTTCGTACGAAAGAACCATTCTTGTATCTGTGTTCACGCAGTTGTCTCCCATGAAGCAAAATGAACTTCGCACAAACTATAGTGGGGTCGATTTTCTTGTCAATAGCATCGACCTCATTTATCACCCGCATTATGTGAGCATCCGAAGGATACTCTGCGTCAACGTTTAAGCTTCTTCTTGACCCCCGAGGCGCTCACAGCCTTCACTTCAGAACCAGACACGGTGTGATGCGAAGCAGCCCTGGCAGGAGCGGAAGGAACTTTTGAAGAACTATTGGAGCTGGTGGCCGCCACAGGAATCTTCACACTTCGCCTGGTACCGACAGCCGGGGCCGCCGGCCTGCCGAAGGTCCCACGCGCACCGGTGACATTGGCCAGCCGTTTTTCCACCAAACCCTTGCGGGCCTCAAGCGGCTTCAGCAGCTCATCGCACGTCAGGTCGAGATTGATCGGCGTTACAGAGACGTAGTCGCTGATCAATGCATAGCCGTCGCTGCCGGGCTTGGCATCATGGGGACCCGAGTTGCCGGCAATCCAGTAGTAGGCCCGACCGCGCGGACTGAACTGCTTCTCCACGAAATTCTCGTAGGCCCTGAACCCCTGTTTGGTGATCATGACCCCCTTGATGTCACTCAAGGGGACGTTGGGGACGTTGACGTTGAGGATGGCGGGCGCCTTGACCAGATCGGCATAGAACGCCGGTTCGGCCAGGATCTCCATGAGCACCGCCGCCGCCGTCTCGAAATGGTGGGGCTCCACGCCGTGCACCATATCCAAGCTGAGGGCGATGGACGGATGCCCCTGACGGAGTCCTTCGAGGGCGGCACTGACGGTCCCACTGTAGAGAACGTCCACGCCGACGTTCGGTCCATGATTGCACCCGCTGATCACGATATCCGGCGGATTGTCCTTCATCACGTCCAGCAGAGCCACCAGAACGCAGTCGGTAGGAGTCCCGCGAAGAGCAAAACCCTTCAGACCGCACGGCATCGTCACCTCGCGGATCGGCAGGATATCACCCAGCGTAAGAGAATGGCTGGAGCCGCTCTGGTTGCCCTCCGGGGCGACGACCGTCACGTCATACGTTGCTGCCAGTGCCGCTCCAACGGCGTTGATGCCGTTGGCAAAGATACCGTCGTCGTTGGTGAGCAGGATCCGTATGCGTCGAGCCTTTCTGGTTGCGCTCATGTCAGCTCCTTAGAACTCGTAGGTCACGCCTTTCTTCAATGCGATCGTGTCCTTGATGTACCCGTTCAGTGCCTCGGGCGCCTTGGAATGCATAGGCACCAGAACGCTAGGGTCCGCCCGTACGACCAGATCCCTGATATCGAGTTCACTCGCATGCCCGGGGGTAGCGATGCGGTAGAAGTCCATCCTGAAGTCCTTGACCCACTTCATGAGAACAGTATAGTTCGGATCGTACTGCCCGAGTGGTTCGCCGCCGGACTGGATGAAAACGGTATGAGGGGCGGGGTTAATTTCCACCAGCTCGCCAAGGTCGGAAAAATCGAGCTGCAGCATATACTTGGCGGGTTCTGCAGCAATGTCTACCGCGCGCAGCGCGGTCATCATATATTCCTGCTCGAACAGGCGATAGTCAGGCACCAGGTACTTGCCCGAACCACGCCTGGCAAGGTACACCTTGGCGTTCTTGATGAGCCACTCGAGTTCGCTGTCGAAACGGGCGAACTTCCGGGCCATCAGCATGTGCTGTGGCTGCAGGACTATTGTCCGTCCCGTCTTCTCTGCGACGCGCAGGAACACCTTGAGGCGCTCCGTGTCGAGGATGTAGTGGTTGGTCAGCACAAGGCCGGGAGCCGTACCAACCGCCCTTGTGGCAAGCTCCTGGATCTCACCCTCCGTCAGCTGGTCGATACTGCCGAACCCCAGCCTGGTCCCCTCGGTGAGAAGAACCGTCCTGGCATGTTGCTTCTCCTGGCGCATCAGCTCGAAGAACGTGCGCACCCGTTCCGGGTGTTTGCCGTGCAGGCGATAATCACCTGTATAAATGATCGACGTGGCCCCGCACCGTACGATGAATCCGAGGATGCCCAGGATGTCGTGGTCACTGCGGACTGGCAGGACTTCGCAGTTCCCAATGTGCACGACCTTATCATGCTCGAACACAGTCACAGGACGCTGATCCATGCGGAGGTCGAACTGGCCTGTTTCGTCGAAGAACCGCAGAACCTCGAGCGTTTCGGCGCTCATGTATAAGGGGACATTGACGTCCACCAGCGGCAGAAACCCAAAATGGTCGATGTGCCCGTGGCTCAGCAGGATGCCGTCCACCTTGCCAGTGTCGAGGGTGGCGCCGAATTCCTGCTGAAGGAACTGCGACTGGGTCGGCGGATACAGACCCGCCATCGGTGGCAGATTGCCAAACCGGAGATAGTCACGGATCTGCAGGTACGCCGCCGGTCTCAGACGATCGCTGAAGTGGTCCGTACCGCCAAAGAAGTCCTTGCCGAAGTCGAGAAACAGGTTCGTGCCGTTGTACTGCAGGAGGGTCTTGCTCCCGCCTATCTCGTTTACTGCGCCGTAGAAGGTCAATTTGACTGACATGCTTCCTCCATGCAATCCAGGTACGAGCACGACCACCGTGCTCTGTGCAAAGCTATGTATTATAGCTTCACGCCCGTGTCCGGCAAGTCGCCGTGTTGCACTTGAACGTTCTCGTGCGCTTCCACCTTTGCTGGAACGACGGAGGAGCTATCTCCGTTGCAAACGCGCAGCCACTGACTAAACTGACTGACGTACCGGGGTCTGCTAAGTCAAGGAACGCTGTTTCCAAGATTGGCAGAAGCTGGCCCAGGAATGCGGCTCCTTGGCACCTGTGCAAATCCGCAACCGGAGGAAGAAATGGCGAAAGTTGTTCTGGAGAACGTGACGAAGCGCTTCGGCAAGGTCATCGCTGTCAACAACGTGTCCCTGCAAGCGGAAGACAAGGAGTTCCTCGTCTTGCTGGGACCGTCCGGCTGTGGCAAGACGACGACTCTGCGCATGATCGCCGGCCTGGAGCTAGTCGATGAGGGGAAGGTCATTATCGGCGATGACGTCGTAAACGACGTCCCCCCTGCCGCCCGCGACATCGCCATGGTGTTTCAGAACTACGCTCTGTACCCTCACATGACCGTGCGCGACAACATCTCGTTTGGCCTCAAGCTGCACAATATCCCCGCCGCGGAGATCAAGGACCGCATCGCAGACGCTGCTCAGATGCTGGGACTGCGGGACTACCTCAAGCGCGTCCCCAAGGAATTGTCCGGCGGGCAGCGCCAGCGAGTCGCTCTCGCCCGTGCCATCGTACGCAAGCCCAAGGTCTTCCTCATGGACGAGCCGCTGTCGAACCTGGACGCCAAGTTGCGCGTGCAGACCCGCGAGGAGCTGATCAAGCTGCACCAGACGCTCGGCGTCACAACCATCTACGTCACCCACGATCAGGTTGAAGCCATGACCCTTGGTTCGCGCGTCGCTGTCATGGAAAACGGGTTCCTGCGCCAGATCGGCAAGCCGCACCAGGTGTACGACAATCCGACCAACAGGTTCGTTGCCGGGTTCGTCGGTACTCCTCCTTCCAACTTCGTCTCCGTCAACCTGGTCCTGTCCCCGGCGCCCGCCCTGGAAATCGAAGGACAGCACGTGCAGTTGTCCGCCGCCCAGCAGCAGGCCGTCAAGTCCGTGTCCGCCGGCAGCTACGCCTGGGGCGTGCGGCCCGAGGACCTGCTCGTGGACGGCCAGTCGAACATGCCCGAAGTCGCTGCCACGTTCAATGCAAAGATCTCGTTCGTCGAGATGATGGGCAGCGAGACCTTCATCCATACGAACCTGGGTGGCGCCCCCGTCGTCGTGCGCGCAAGCAGCGCTTTTGAGTACGGGCAGGGCGATATGGCCAGACTGGTCGTGAATGTTGCCCGCACGCACCTCTTCCATACGGACTCCGGAGAAGCGGTCTTCTAGCTGTAACTTTCTCGGGACGGTTCCATTTCCGCGAGAGTGTTACACTCCCAACCCCGCCGCAGTCGCGGCGGGGTTTTGCGTATTCCATCAGTGAACAGGGGGCCTGCTGCAAAAACAGGAGATGATATCTTTCGTGCTCGCACAATGCCTGCGCAAGTCGTGGTATGCTATGTTTATATCATGATGGGGGATGAACCAATGAGCGAGCAGGACCAGCGTGGACAGAACGAGTTCAGAGGGGGCGACAGGTACGACTGCATCGTCGTCGGAGCGGGTCATGCTGGGTGTGAAGCAGCTCTGGTCGCCGCGCGCGCTGGACTCCAGGTGCTTGTCCTCACCGGTTCGATGGACGCTATTGCCTGGATGCCGTGCAACCCAGCCATCGGCGGCCCCGGCAAGGCGCAGGTCGTGCGCGAGGTCGACGCCCTGGGTGGCGAAATGGGACTCAACGCTGAACGGGCACTGACCCAGATCAAGCTGCTCAACACCTCCAAGGGGCGCGCAGTGCAAAGTGTGCGCACCCAGTGCGACAAATGGGAGTACAGCGCCGGCATGAAGCAGGTGCTGGAGAACCAGCCAAACCTGACGCTCAAGCAGGAGCGTGTGGAACACCTGCTGACGCAGTCAGGTCACGTCGTGGGCGTGGTCACCAATTATCACGTCCTCTATGAGGCGGACACCGTCATCCTGACGACTGGAACGTACCTGGGTGGCGTCATCCACATCAGCGACATCGCCATCCCTGCCGGGCGCGCATGGGACTTCGCCAGCAGTGGCATCAGCGACTCCCTGAGGGAGCTGGGTTTCGACGTCCAGCGCTTCAATACGGGGACGACACCGCGCATCGACAAGCGAACTGTGGACCTGAGCAAGTTCGTCCTCGAGGAGGGTGACAGCACCCCCCTGCACTGGTCCTTCCGCAGCAAACCTCGCGTCTGGGAGCACCAGTTACCCAGCTACCTCAACTGGACCAACCCGCAGACCATCGACGTCACTCGCAAGTACATGCACCTGTCGCCATCCGTCATGGGACTCATGGTACACGTCGGCCCGCGCACCTGTCCCAGCATCGAGGAGAAGGTCCGGTGGTACCCGAACAAGACGCGGCACCAGCTGTTCCTTGAGCAGGAAGGCCGCAACACGAACGAGATGTACGTGCAGGGCATGTATATGAGTGTTCCCCTGCCGATGCAGGAGGAGATCCTGCGCACCATCCCCGGCATGGAACACGTGGAGATCATGCGCCCTGCCTACGCCATCGCCTACGATTACGTCAACCCGCAGGAGCTGAAGCTGACGCTGGAGACGAAGCGCGTGGAGGGTCTGTTCCTGGCCGGCCAGATCAACGGCACGACAGGGTACGACGAGGCGGCGGGCCAGGGCATCATCGCGGGCATCAATGCTGCTCAGAAGGTCAGGGGGCGCGATCCCTTCGTCTTGCGGCGCTCGGACGGCTACCTGGGAGTGCTCGTCGACGACCTCACGACCAAAGAGCTCATCGAACCATACCGCATCACGCCCAGTCACTGCGAGTACCGCCTCATCCTGCGCGAAGACAATGCCGACCTGCGTCTGACGCCTCTTGCCCACGAGCTGGGCATTATCGACGATGCCGCCTATCAGCATGTCGTGCACAAGCAGCAGGAACTGGACCGCCTCAAGGAGGTCCTTCGGGCCCGCATGTTGAACCCAGACGCTCCGACGCTGGAAAGGCTTGTCACCCTAGGCGCCGGTCCCATCCAGACGCCGACGTCCCTTGCCACGCTGCTGAAGCGCCAGGACTTCTGGAAGAAGGACTTGGTTGCCCTGGCCCCCGACCTGGCAGACGTTGACGACGAACTGCTGGAGGAACTGGAAACGGAGATCAAGTACGAGGGCTACATCGTGCGTCAGCAGGCGAAGGTGCGCGACCTGTCGCAGCTCGAGGGATATGCGATCCCGCAGGAGGTCGACTTCGCGCTGGTGCCCTCCCTGTCAAAGGAGGGGCGCGAACGCATGGTGGAGGCAAAGCCACAGACACTGGGCCAAGCATCCCGCCTCAGCGGCGTCCGCCCCGCCGACGTGGCGGTGCTGTTACACTATCTCCAGAACCGCCGCCGGGCACAGCAAGACGTCGGTGACGACCGCACGGGCTCGCCGGAGGGATAACGGTAGCGACGCAGCGATAACCCCCTGGGTTCCGGGGACTGACTAGCTTCCTGCGTCAGTGAGCAACCTGCGAGGAGGTCGCATAAAGCCCGGCAAGCTTGGGCATCTCAGCAAACAGCGCGTTCGCTGCCTTATTGTCACCGTCGGCATTGGTGAAGACGATCACGCCGATGTCCCGCGAGGGCTGCAGCAGCACGAACGTGTCGAAGGTGTCACACGACCCGCGGTGCCAGCTCGTCGGAACGCCGTCGATCAGCTCCTCGTGCCATCCACAGCTGTATTCGAGCACGGGCTGGTGCAGGCGCTGGATGTCCGCCGCCGACAGCACGCTCCTGTCGATGTTCTCGAGTCCAGCGAGGTGCAGCCGGGCGAAGACACTGTAATCCAGGATGGACATGCTGACGTCGCCCGCCGGAGCAAGCACTGTGGGCACCCTGTAGTGATCCGACGGGTTATGCGGCGTGACCACACCGTTCTTGATGCGGTGGCCCCAAGGTTCGCCGTCACCAGACAGAAGCGGCCAGCCATACGCGGCTCGTATCTTCAGCGGACCGAACACACGCTGCTGCATCAGTTTCTCCCATGTCTTGCCCGTCACCCGCTCGGCGATCGCGGCGGCCACAGCGTATCCAGCATTGGAGTACCGATAGACGCCCGCCGGGCCAAAGGGCGGTCTCGTCAGAAGCATGCGTGCAAATGCCTGCCGCTGCTGCGCCGGCGTCCCGGTGAACGGGGGAATGCTCGCCCATTCGCGGTCCGTCGTGTAACTCGCCAACCCAGACGTGTGGGTCACCAACTGCTCCAGCGTCACGTCGCTGTATCGTGAATCCATGACGGATGCAATGGCAGGGAACGCCTCAGCCATCGTCATGTCCCAGCTGAGTTTTCCCTCCTGGACCAGCGTCGACAGCATGGTCGCTGTCATCGCTTTGGTCATGGAGCCCAGATGGAACAAGTCCCGGGATGTGACCGCGTCTGTACCGCGAGCCTTGCGCACGCCGCCCACGGAAACATCCACGACGCTGTCCGCGCGGATGACACAGATCTCCAGCGAGGGTAATCTGTACGTCTGGCGGAGGGTGACAACGTCCAACTGTAACGCTGTGGGGCGCGCGGGAATGACAATACCCGCCAAGGGTGGGATGGGAGCGTCCAACTGCAGCGAGGTGGGCCGCGCGGGAATGACAATATCTGCCCGGAGTCGGGTGGGAGCGTCTGTGCGCAAAACCGGCCCAGTGAAGGCCCCCGCTGCTGCGACCAGCGCCACAACCGCCATGCTTATCCATCCGCGTCTCGTACGTCTGCTCATTTGTTTATTGTACCACTGGATCAACAGGAACTTCTCCAGAAAAATCTCTCGCGCCCCTCAAATCCCGCCTGGGAGATCCGGTTATTGCAGGAGAAACCAAATCATAGTAAGATTAATTAGAGGCGCCTACGTTCCGGGAGGTCGTTCGTGGACATCGAACTGGAGTTCGAGAGGGTAGGTGAGGTTCTCGGGGTCGCGCGTTCACACGTCGTGAACATAGCCGGAACCTCCACAGTCCAATAGGTGTATTTGGAACTGATCCTGCAGTTTTGGAGGTACACATGACAAGAAGAACTATTGGGTTGATAAGCATTGCCTTGGCAGTCGTCGTCGGTATCGGGACGCTGGTAGCTGTTCCTGCTGTATACGCAGAGACAAAAACAGTTACTGCAAAACATCCTGCTGTATGCGTAGAAACAAAAACAGTTACTGCAAAACGATTAGTCACTGCAAAACGGACGCTTACGCCTGCTGATGAAGCAAACCTTCAGGCGCTGAAAGCGTTGTACAAGCAAATCAGAGACACCGCCAAGCTCATCCGTGACAAGGTCAAAGCCGCAAAGGCGGCGCACACGGATCTGACCACGTTTGCCGCCGATTTGAAGACTGCCAAGATGTATGCAACGCACAGAGCAGTCTCTCACGGAATTATGCTGACCGAGGCGGAACGTACCGCGCTGGCTGCAATGCAAACGTCCATCCGTACGCTTGAGAAACTGCTGAAGACACAGCGAAAGGCCAAGGCGTCCAAGGAAACGCTCGACGCGCTCAAAGTTCAGATCAAGGCCGCCATCGCTGTACGTACTGCGTATCTCAAGGCCATTCATACCGCTGCGCTGGCAAACTACTCCGCCCGTCTCCTCACTCTGATTGCGGACGCCAACGTGAAGCTCACATTCCTGCAGGGTCTCCTCGCCAGGCTTCCGTAACAGCTGGATAATTCTGCATGACCGGCGGGCAAGTGCCATAGCACCTGCCCGCCTTCCAATTTCTGGGGAACTCCTGCACACTGGCACGATGGCCACGAGCACGGGAGTGGCGGGTCAGGCACCTGGCCTACGTATCTTGCAACAGAAACACTCGAGGACTATACTGCCGTCAAGGTGGTGATGCCCATGAGAAGAAGCACTGTTCTCCTGTTGTTAGTCCTGCTCCTGTCCATCGCTGGCTGCAGATCCGGACCCATGGAGTCACGCGAGGGCAACGTCAAGGTCACACTCCCGGAACGCCAGCAAACGGTCACGTTCGTCAAGCAGACCGACGGCTCATGGAAGGGCAGCGTCCGGGCGACCGGCACTGCCCGTGCGTTCGAGGCTACGGTCAGCTGGGAAGCGATGCAGCAGTTGTCATCGGACGTCCTGACCTCTTTGGGACAGGGAAGCTTCATGACATCGGCGGGAGCCCCTGAATTCGGGACGTTCGACCAGACGCTGATGCTTGTCAGCGCGGCCTCAGGGCCGGCCCCGGATGGCAAGGGAACGCTGCGCATCTTCATCGCCAGCGCGAAGGATGGCAGTCAGCAGGATATCGTCGACATTCCTATCATCTTGAAGTCGGCGCCCTAGGAAAAGGGAACAAACGAGGCCTGCCCGTGGTCTAAAAACTGCGGGGAAATGCCCTGAAGAAGCGAGGTAGCTGCAGCTGCCGCGTCCCATGAGGGACCTGACTCTGCAAGTGGTGACGGGAGGGCTGTGCGTAGGCTCTCCCGTTACTGCATTCAGTAGCCGGCGTCCCTTGTCACGCCGCCTACCGTCAGAATCCGAGTCTCGTTTGCGGCACTTCGAGGTGACAGCAGTCCGTCAGCACCGCAGCGAGGTCGTCTTCCGACCTACCCGGGTATGACACGTCAGGGACCAGCTGCCACGATTCGACGTGTTCCATGGCTTCGCCGGGCTGTAGCGTCCGCAGGGGAGACAGCGTCTCCATCTCCAGCATGAAATCGGTGGTATAGGTCTCGTAGTTCACGCCGAAGTCCGGATATGTCTCTCCCGGGACAAAGGGGAAACGCTTGACGAACGCTGAACGCTTGTTGAAGTACGCAGACCAGCCAGCCTCGTTTATGAGGCCCAGTTTGAACGGCGGTTTGGCCGTCGGGTCCTGATGCAGCACGACAAACCGGTCTCCCCAGTGAACGCGCGTGTCGTCCATATGGGCGTAGGGCCACAGGGCCACGCAACGGTTGGGCAGCAATCCGGTATCGGCGCGTGTCTGCGGGATGACTTCGACGCCTCCGGGCGCCATCACGGTGATGGCCCAGACAGCAAGGCGAACCGGCCACACTCCCCGGTTAGTGAGGCGGTGTGTCACCGTCACACCCGTGCCCGTCGGGTCCAGCGACACGTCCAGTTCCTTCTGGATACCTGTCGCCATCTCGAGGGCGGGCTTCAGACGTATGAGACCTTCGCCTTCCTCGAATGACACTGGCGCGTTGTCCGGCTGGTACGTTCGTGGGCTTGCCTCGGGGCTGTGCCACAGACGATGACCGCCGAAGGTGTGCCACGTGTCGCCACCGGTGATCCCGTCCTCGTCGCGGACCTCACATAGAGCGTTGTCCTTGCCCTCGAACCCATACCGGACCACCCGCGGTCCGACGTCAGTCGTCAGCACCAGGTCCACCGTACCGTTACTAAGTCGCAGGCAATGGGGCCAGCCGCGGAATACAACCTGTTCAGTCATCGTCTCCTCCATCACCATCAGAAAATCCACGCGTACCATCACTCATCGGTCGGCCGCACCTGCTGCTCTGCACAGACCTTCTGGTCAGACACCGTTACATGTCAGCGCTGCTCCTTGTCAGCAGCACGACACTGACACTTCGTTCCTCGCGCCCCCCAAGGTGCAACACGGGTCTACGGCCTCAGTGTATGCCTGCCGGACAAGCGCGCAAGGACAACGAGCTCCACAGGACCAGGGAATGGCAAAGGGAGAGGACAGAAGCCCTCTCCCTCGATTTGTATAGTACTGTGAGTTGTCCCTAGCCGATGACAGCCTTCTCGACGAGCAGCTCGCCACGGGCGAAGCGGCGGAAGTTGTAATGCTCGATGTCGATGCTTGGCTTGCCGTCGGCGATGTACTCGGCCAGCAGTCTGCCGACGATGGGGCCCATCATGAAGCCGTGGCCCGAGTAGCCGTTGGCCTGGAAGAAGCCCGGGACCTCGTCGATTGGACCGAGCACAGGGTGAGCGTCGGGTGAGACGACGTAGTAGCCGGCCCACTGGCGCATGAGCTTGACGCCTGCAAGGCGCGGAACGATCTCGGTGGCCTCCCTGGCGAATTTGGTGAGGAACTCGAACGTGGAGTCGATGTCAGTGGCGTTTTTGTCGTCATTGTCGGTACCACCAACGACGTTGCCTCGGTGCGTCTGCAAGTAATAGAGTGAGTTCTTGACCAGCATGGGGCCCAGGAACTGCTCGAGAGGCTCGGTCGCCATGATCTGGTGTTTGTCGAGGCGGTAGGGCAAGTCGACGCCCAGCATGGCGGCGATAGCCTTTGACCCGGGTCCAGCGGCGTTGAGGACGTTCTTCGTCTCGATGTTGCCCTGGGTCGTATGTACGGTAAACGTGTGAGTGGGGGTCGTCTCCAGCTGGAATACGTGCGTCGTGGTGAGGATGTCTACCCCCAGGCGCCGCGCAGCCTGCGCGTAACCGGTGACAGTGTCGAAGGGGAAGGCCATGCCGTCCTTGTCATACCACTGGCCGGCAAGGAAGGAATCGGTGTTGAGCGACGGACAGATCTCCTTTGCCTCCTGGCGGTCGATGATGCGGCTCATGACGCCGTGCTTGTTCTGAAATGCGACGTTCTGCTTCGCCTTGTCCACCAGTTCGGGCGTGTCCCACAGGAAAAGATAGCCGCACGCCTTGAAGTGGATGTCGTACCCCAACTCGTCGGACATATGCGCCCACATCTCCTCGGCTTCCCGAAGCAGGACAATCTGATCAGGTCCGGTGAACTGGGCGCGGATGCCTGAACCGCAGCGGCCGGTAGAACCACTGCCCAAATAGCACTCCTCCAGAACCGCGACATCCTTGTAGCCCCTCTTGGCAAGTTCGTAAGCGATGGCGAGCCCTGAGATGCCTCCGCCGATAATGACACAATCGTACTTACTTCTCATCGTCCGCCTCCTTGCCCTTCACGAAGAAACCGATGGGTACGGGATCGATCGGAGGACGCGTCGTGGGGGTCATGATCTGGTCGAGCGTCCGGCCCGTTTCGCGCGCGAGGATCTGTGCTGCAAGCAGGATACAGGTCTTGCCCTGGCACGGTCCGAGGCCGAACTTGGAGTAGCGCTTGAGCGACTGCAGGTCGGCATAGCCTTCGTGGATGGCGTCCTTGATCTCCTGCACCGAGATGTCCTCACACCGGCAAGCGATCGTCTTCTCGTCTTCTCTGGTCATGTCGTCACCCCACTTTGATGTTGCGCACCTGTTCACAGAGAGCAGGATCGTCGAACTCGACAGAAATGAGCGATGACCTGCTGACAGTGTCGGCAGGCAGCACAAACTTGACGATCGCGCTTCCGAGCGAAGCTCCGTCGCGACCCAGCAGAGTGACCGTGCCGCCCTTGACGGGCAGCGGAAGATACTCGTATGGAACGGTGACAGACGGTTTCGCCTTCGACTTGTCCTGGATGAAGATGGCAAGGCCGGGGCAGACCTTGAGGCAGCTCATGCATCCCGTGCACTTCGCAAAGTCGACGTGCGGGATGCCGTTGATGCCGTCCATGATGATGGCGTCGAACTTGCAGGCGCTGACACATGGGTTGCAGGGGATCTCCTGGATGCACTCGATGACAGCGACTGGTCCCTTCTTCTCGCGCTCTTCGGGAGGGAGAAAGCCGTTCTCGCGCAGATATGTGATATCGATGATTCCGGTTTCAAAGTAGCTCATTCAAGCACCTCGACACATTTGAGTCCGATACAGATCTTGGCACCGAACGGTCCGGCCCGGAGGTCATCCAGGTTGTGCCTGGTCTCCTTCTGTTCTTCGACCGGCACATCCACATGTCCAAGGTCGTACGCGGCCTGGAGTCCTGCGATCTTGCCTTCCATCATGGCGGTGGAGGCCTCTTCGATGCCGGAGGCGTCACCTGCCGCAAAGATGTCGGGATTGCTGGTACGCATCGCCCAGTTGCGCTTGGCGACCCAGCCGCCCAACTCTCCCGTATACGCGAGGTCAAGCTTTGCCTGCTCGAGCAGTTCGGTCGAGGGCTTGAGCCCCGCCGACAAACAGATCGTGTCGCATTCGACACGCTGTTCGGTGCCGGGAATCGGCTGCCACTTCTCGTCGACCTCGGCGATGATCGCCGCTTCAACGTGGTCGGTGCCGACCGCTTCCAGCACGGTGTGATGCGTCATGATGTGGACGCCGTTCCGGGCGATCTTGCTGGCATGGACGAGATAGCCGCCCACCCTTGGCGCGCCCTCGATGACCGCGACGACCTCGATGCCGGCCTGCATCAGCTGGTAACTGACGATGAGACCGACGTTGCCCGCGCCGACCATCAGGACCTTGTTGCCGGGCTTGATGCCGTAGACGTTCATCAGCGTCTGCGCGGCTCCTGCCCCGAAGACGCCCGGCATATCGTTGTTCCTGAACATCAGCATCTTCTCGGCTGCGCCGGTGGCGACGATGACCTTGCGGGGGTGGAAGAGGACCGCATGGTCCTGGTCAGCGGCACAGACAGCACCCTGGAACCAGCCAAAGGCGGTGAAGCCACTGTAGACCGTGATGTTGGGCATGGCTGTCACCTGCTCGATCAGCTTCTTCGCGATGGTGACGCCGCGCGTCCCGGCGTTCTCGTTCGCCGAGCCGAAGAACTTGTGCGTCTGTTTGACCAGCTGACCACCCAACTGAGGGTTCTGGTCCAGCAGTATGACGTTCGCTCCGGCTTTGGCCGCCCAGAGAGATGCTTCCAGACCCGCAGGCCCGCCGCCGATGACCAGGACTTCTGCATTTTTCTCCTTCACGCCCTTCATGGCAGCCTGCACATCAGGAAATTTGCCGTCGCCGTGCTGCGTCTCGACCTCCATCCCATCCCGGACCTGCAGGACGCAGGTACGTGTGTTGGGGATGCCGTCAACGCGCATCATGCAGGATGAGCACTTTCCGATGGCGCAGAACATACCCCTGGGACGGTAGAACCGGGAGGAGGTGCTGTACTGCTTCACGCCGGCTGCATACAGAGCCATCGCCACTGTTTCCTGGGGATAGGCGGTGATCTCCTTGCCGTCGTACATGACACGCACCGGGTTTCCCCGGTTCCACGCAAGGATCGGATGCGTAGCAATGCGATTGTCTTCCACTTTTTTCACCTCTGCGATGCAAATTGGTTTCCTACGCTTGCAGTATAGAACCACCCGCTTTTTTTTCTACAAGGCAGTGAAAAAAACGACAAGCCTTGGGGACGCGACGATGCCTCCAAACGCATGAAACAAAGGCTCAATACAGTGTTGGATAAAGTGTTAGCCCCGTCGAGGCTCCGGGTCGACGGTGAAACTGATGTTGCATTTTTCTCTACTTCCATCAATATGATGACGAACCACCGTTCGAGGAGGCACAACAGAAAAGAGACTCCGACAAAAGGGTACGGCACCACAGGCTCTACCGAAAAAGCTCGTGCACGACGGTATTGATCTCACCACATTCGCGCGAGAAACAGGAGGTAAGAGAATGAGAAAGACCGTATCAGTCGTACTGGCTTGTATGCTTGTCGCAGTGCTCTTCCTTTCCGGCTGTGCCAAGAAGACCGGTGACACCGGAACGATCCAGATAGCGCTGCAAGCCCCCATCACTGGTGATTATGCTTATGAAGGTCAAATGGCAAAACAGTCGGTCGAAGTTGCCACGGAACTTATCAACAAGGCCGGTGGCGTCCTGGGACGTCAGATCGCCGTCACGGTCGTTGATGACGGTTCCAACCCCAAGGACAGCGCAATCGCAGCCCAGAAAGCCGTCTCAATGAAGGTTGTCGCCGTCATCGGGAGCTACGGTTCGTCGGTCACCGAACCCGCCGCTGACATCTACGAGAAGAACAAGATGGTCTCGGTGGCCTATGGCGCCACCGCTCTCCGCCTGACCGTGGACAAACAGCGCACCTACTTCTTCAGGACCTGCGGCCGCGACGATGCCCAGGGTCTGTTCTTTGCCAAGTACGCCGTCGAAACGATGGGTGCCAAGCGCATCGCCATCATGCATGACAACAGCACGTTCGCCAAGGGTGTCGCCGAGGAAGCCAAGAAGGCGCTCCAGCCATACCTCGATGCGAAGAAGACTGAAATTGTCTACTACGACGCCATCACTCCTGGCGAGAAGGACTTTTCGGCCGCTGTCACCAAGCTGCGCAACACCAAGCCTGACGTATGGTACTTCACTGGCTACTATCCCGAAGGCGGCCTGGTGATCCGCCAGGCACGCGATGCCGGTCTGACATGCCCGTTTATCGGTGGAAACGCCGCCATCAACGATGACTTCGTCAAGATCGCTGGTCTCGATGTAGCCAAGGGCGCTCTCATGACACAGGAACCACTGGTCACCGATGTCACGACTACCATCGCAGGGCAGTTCCGCGACCTGTATCAACAGAAATTCAACACGATCCCGTCCAGCCCGTGGCCAGTCTACGCTGCTGACGCCCTGTACGCCATTGTGGGCGCTATCGGCAAGGCCAATTCCACAGATGCAGACGCGATCGCCACCGCCATGCACACCAATATGACCGGCGTGGAAGGCGTCACCGGACCAACCCTCTTCACCGCACAGGGCGACCGCAAGGACGTCCCCTACAAGATGTACGAGGTTGCAGCCGACGGGAAACTTGTTGTCCATAAGCCGTAGTCTTGAATCCTGATTGAAGCGAGGTCACCATGGCCACGTTTGTTGAACAGTTGATAAATGGCCTTACCATCGGTTCGTTCTACGCACTGGTGGCACTGGGCTATTCGATGGTGTACGGTGTCATGAAATTGATCAACTTTGCCCATGGTGACCTCTTCGCCCTGGGTTCGTATCTGGGCTACACCCTGCTGATTGCTAGTTCATCCTGGGTGACGGTCCACTTCGGGCTCTGGGGAGGGATGGCTATAGCGATGCTGTTTGCCTTCGTGGGCATCGGTCTCGCAGGCGTCCTGATGGAACGCATCGCCTATCGCCCCGTCTATCCAGCAGGTCGACTTTCGCTGGTCGTCTCTGCTCTCGGTATGTCCATCTTCCTGCAGAACGGCATCATGGCCATCTGGGGCTCCCGCCCCCAAGCTTATCCCGCAGCCGTCGTCCCCTCCACACGGTTTTCCCTCCTGGGACTGCCGGTGACCACTCTGCAAGTCGTCATCCTGCTGCTCTCATTTACGCTCATGCTGATCATCTGGTTCATCGTCGAGAAGACGACGTTTGGCGCAGCCATCCGCGCCACCGCCCTGGACCGCAGCACTGCGACGCTGATGGGTATCGATGTCCGCGTCGTCATCTTCTTCATCTTCGCTCTGGGCCCTGCCCTCGGCGGCATCGCCGGTGTCATGAACGGCTTGTACTACCGCGCCATCAGCTTCAACATGGGCTGGACCTATGGCCTCAAAGCGTTCACCGCCACCATCCTGGGCGGCATCGGCAACATCCCGGGCGCCATGATCGGCGGATTGTTGCTGGGACTCATGGAATCACTCTTTGCCGGTTACGTCAGTGGAGCCTGGAAAGATGTCTTTGTCTTCGTCATCCTCATCGTTGTTCTCCTCTGGCGGCCGACAGGGCTGCTGGGCGAGAAGACGGCGGAAAAGGTCTAAGGTCTCTGCCATGGGAATTACAGAAAGTATCCTCAACCGTGTCGGCCTGGGAGCGAAGAAGCCCTCCGGCGACCAGCCCGTCACATACTGGTCCAGGAACCGTGGGTGGCTCCTGCTTGCCGTCACCGGGGCCCTGTTCGCCACATATCCGTTCCTGCCGTTCATCACCGACTACTGGATTGACGTCGCCTTCTTCGTGGGCGTCTATGCGCTGCTGGGCCTCAGTCTCAACATCGTTCTGGGTGAGGTCGGCCTGTTTGATCTCGGGCACACGGCGTTCTATGCCATTGGTGCCTACGTCACGGCCATCCTGAACACGAGCCTGCACGTACCCATTATCGTGCTGCTGCCCCTGAGCGCCCTGGTCGCCGCCGGGTTTGCCTACCTGGTAACATCGCCCGTCATCCACCTGAAAGGCGATTACCTGTGCATCGTGACCATCGGCATCGGTGAGATCGTGCGTCTGACGATGATCAACAACCCCTTCAACCTGACAGGAGGACCCAACGGCATCAACGGCATCGGCGGACCCAACCTTTTCGGGCTGGCCATCAACTCATCGACGCAGTTCTACTTCTACACGTGGATCATCATCGGGATTATCGTCTTCGGCCTGATACGCCTGCAGCACTCCCGCATCGGCAGAGCCTGGAACTACATCCGTGAAGATGCGACTGCGGCTGAAGCGAGTGGTGTGGACGTGCGTTCCTACAAGTTGCTGGCGTTTGTCCTGGGTGCCGCGCTTGCGGGCATTGCAGGCAATCTCTACGCGTCAAAGCAGATGTCTGTGTCACCGCAAAGTTTCACCTTCATCGAGTCCTCGCTGCTCTTCTGCATCGTCCTGCTGGGTGGCCTGGGCTCCATCCCTGGCAGTATCCTGGGGGCAGCCGTGGTCGTCGTGTTCCCCGAGGTCTTCCGCCAGTTCGCCAGCTACCGTCTGCTGTTCTTTGGACTCGCGCTTATGCTGATGATGATCTTCCGCCCCGGGGGCATGTGGCCGCGCAAGCGAGAGGGCACCGGGCTGGATGGTCTCGGCATCCGTGGGCTCCCAAAGAAGGATGAAGACCTCATCCCCCTGGGAAAGCCAGACCCTGCCATACTCAAGCCGGCCACCACGGCCGTCGTCAGAGGAGTGAAACTCCCACCCGTGACCGTGGCCATGGACGAGGGGATGCTGCTGCAGACGCACGGCACTACCCTGAAGTTCGGCGGGCTGACCGCAGTGAACAACTTCGACCTGAACGTGCAGACCGGCAAGATCACCTCGCTCATCGGGCCCAACGGCGCCGGCAAGACGACGCTGTTCAACATGATCACGGGCATCTACAAGCCTACAGCAGGGCAGATCGACTTCCTGGGACGCGACATCACGGACCTCAAGCCCCACACGATTATCAGTTATGGCATTGCCCGCACCTTCCAGAACATCCGGCTGTTCCCGTCGCTGACCTGTATCGAGAACATCATGTCGGGCCCCCACTGTCATGCGCGGTCCGGAACATGGGCCGCCGTCATGCATACGGTCGCCGAAGTCCGTGAGGAACGCGACATCGTCGCGACGGCTGCCTACCGCCTGGACCAGGTGGGCCTGTGGAAATACCGCAACGAACTGGCCAAGAACCTGCCTTACGGCAAGCAGCGCTACCTGGAGATCGCCCGCGCACTTGCGACCAGTCCTCACCTTCTGATTCTGGACGAGCCCTCCTCTGGACTCAACGACAAGGAAAGCGAGGACTTGATGGTCTTGTTGCAGGCCCTTGTCAAGGAGGGATTCACGCTGCTGCTCATCGAGCATGACATGCAAGTCGTCATGGGCATCTCGGACTGGGTTGCCGTCATGGACATGGGGCAAAAGATCGCCGAAGGCCTGCCAAAGGACGTCTACAACAACCAGCGCGTCATCGAAGCCTATCTGGGCAAGGAGGATGACTGACATGGCGACCATGCTGGCAGTAAAGAACCTTGTCGTCAATTATGGAGCCGTAAAGGCCCTCAAGGGGGTCGACGTGGAACTGGGCGAGCACGACATCGTCGCCGTGCTCGGCGCAAATGGGGCAGGCAAAACAACATTGCTTAAGTCCATCTCGCGCATCCAGCCCATCAAGGGGGGTTCCATCGCGTTCAAGGGACGGAACCTTGCCACAGTACCGGCTTTCCGCCTCGCGGGGCTGGGCATCGCGCATGTGCCTGAGGGACGGCACGTCTTTTCCACCCTCACGACGGAGGAAAACCTGAACCTGGGCGCCTACGGCGTCCGTGGTATGGCGGCCGGCAAGGAACTGGAGAAAACCAAGGAATGGATCTTCACCCTCTTCCCCATTCTCAAGGAACGGCGCAAGCAGCTGGCAGGGACGCTTTCGGGTGGTGAACAGCAGATGCTGGCCATCGGGCGTGGACTCATCTCCAAACCCCGCGTCCTGTTGCTCGACGAACCATCTTTAGGACTTGCCCCCATCATCGTCCAGGAGATCTTCCGGGTCATCCGACAGATCCACGAGGAAGAGGGCGTCTCCATCCTCCTGGTGGAACAGAACGCCCGCAAGGCGCTGGCTGTCGCACGTTACGGCTATATCCTGGAACTCGGCAAGGTCGCCATTGAGGGCAACGCCTGCGACCTCAAGAACGACGAGCGCGTCCGCGCCGCCTACCTTGGGGGCTCCAAAGTCAATTGCTGACCTGAATCAGCGTTCCTCCTCTCCGGGGCCCGGTGTATGCCGGGCCTCATTGCCGGTACAACAGAAGCGAGGATATACCACAGACGCAGACAGCCGGTACCGGCGCACTACGACGCGCCACCTTGAACAACGAGTTGATTGACCTACCATGTGAACGGATTCACAGCCAACCAGGAGGTAGAAGGTGAAGACCATCGAGGAAATGCGACAGGCACACAAGGTCCTGGCGACGTATTCCTACAAGCCTGCCAGAATCAACAAGGGGTACACAGACCGCAGGTTGTACATTAATCTGACGACGAATGTCATCGAGGAACGTGCCATCGACCCAATGGTCAAGGAGAAGTTCACGGGGGGGCGCGGCTACGGGCTGTACTATCTCTGGCAGGCGGTCAAACCGACGACGCACTGGAATGACCCCGAGAATGAGCTGATCTTCTGCGCTGGACCACTCACTGGCATCACGCAGTATCCCGGTGCCGGGAAAATGCACTCGGTTACCATCTCTCCAGAGACAGGAGTCCCCGTCGACAACAATGGCGGCGGCTACCTGGCTCCGTATATGAAGTTCTCAGGTTTCGACGCGATCGAAGTACAAGGCAAGGCTGAGGAGGATGTCATCATCTTCATCGATGGCAACAAAGGCCTCGTCACCATCGAGACCGCCCCTGAAGAACCCGACAACAGCTGCGACCTGCCAGAAGTCCTGCATGAGATGTATACTGATGGCGCCGGCGATCGCAAGAACGTCAGTGTCGCGGTCTCAGGCACGGGGGCGGAGCACTCCCTCCTAGGCCTCATCCATGTCAGCTACTGGGATGCCAAACGAAACCACACCCGCCTCAAACAGTTGGCGCGAGGGGGACCGGGGACTGTCTTCAGAGACAAGAAGATCAAGGCGCTGGTCGTTCATTTTGCTGGAACGACTCCCCTTATCAACAATCCAGCTGACCTGGAACCTATCAAGACCGCCGGCGCACGGATGAACAAGGAAATCCTGACGCTCGACCACACCCATAGCAGGATGCGCGAGATCGGAACTGCCAACACGGTCGAAATCCTTGATAAGGTCGATGTTCTTCCGGTCAAGAACTTCAAGTTCGGCTCGGACGCCAGAACAGTCAACATCAGGAGCGACGTGTGGTTCCGTCTCATCAGCCAGGACATGCCCGATGGCTGCTGGCTGGGCTGCACCATGTCGTGTGCCCATGGCATCGACACCGTTCAATTGAAGACAGGGCCTCTCAAGGGTCAGAAGGTGCTCATTGATGGGCCCGAATACGAGACGGTGGGTGGGCTGGGATCCAACACAGGCAGTTTCGACCCGCTGTTTGTCGCCGAGGCCAGCTTCTACTGTGACTACTACGGTATCGACCTGGTAGGTTTCGCTACGACGCTCGCTTTTCTCATGGAGTGTTATGAAAATGGCATCATCAACAAGGAGATCACGGGCGGACTTGACCTGCACTTCGGCAGCGACATGGACGCTCTCGAGCTGATTCATCAGCTTGGTGAGGGTCATGGTTTCGGCGTGGTCGCCGGCTTGGGCGTTCACAGACTGAAGAAGCTCCTGGCCGAACAATACCATGCCAACGCCGACTTCCTGAACGACATCGGCATGGAGATCAAGGGAATGGAAGTCTCAGAGTACATGTCCAAGGACTCGCTGGCTCAGCAGGCAGGATTCGCCATGGCCACCAAGGGTCCCCAGCACGATGAGGCGTGGCTCATTTTCATGGATCAGGTCAAGGGCCAACTGCCGACGTTCGACGACAAGGCTGAAGCTCTCTCCTTCTTCCCGCTCTTCCGGACCTGGTTCTCGCTCATGGGCCTGTGCAAGCTCCCCTGGAACGATTCCGAGCCGCGCAACAACCGTGACAAATATACGGGAATGCAGGCCGCCAAGATCCCTGAACACATCGAGAACTACCTTTTGCTGTACAAGGGCATGACGGGTGTCGCACTCGATCTTGACGGACTGCTTGCACAGAGCAAGCGTGTGTACGATTTCCAGCGCCTGTTCAACCTGCGCATGGGGCAGGGGACGCGCAAAGACGACTGGATGCCGTACCGTGGCATGGGCCCGGTCACCGAAGAGGAGTACCTTTCCCGAGCGGAGCGCTACGACACGCAGTTGACCGAGGCCGCACACGTGGACATCGCAGGCATGAGCCTTCAGCAGAAGATGGCAGCCCTGCGCGAGTACCGTGAATCGCAGTACCGCCAGCTTCAGGACGCGGTGTATGCACGGCGCGGCTGGGATGCCGACGGAGTCCCCACGCTGGAGACAGTGAAAGCGGACGGTATCGACTTCCCCGAACTCGTCGACCTCATCGGGAAGCACGCGCACAAAGCATAATCTTCAGCCATATCTGCCACATCAGAAAGCCCGGTCTCGTCGAGACCGGGCTTCTTTGCTGTTTGGGGAGAGGTGCATCGTCTACAGTTACAGGACCCAGTTGAAGAAATACCCAACGATGAGAATACCGACCCCCACGACACCGATGAATGTTGCAAGCAGCCTTGGCTTGAGAACACGGCGCAGGATAATCATCTCTGGCATCGAGAGTCCGGTGACAGCCATCATGAAAGCCAGCGTCGTCCCGAGAGGCAGACCCTTGGCCCACAACGCCTGAACGACAGGAATGACGCCCTCGGCATTCGAATACAGCGGGATGCCGATCGCAACGGCGATAAGAACCGCAAAGGGATTGTCGCGGCCTGCGTATCTGGCCAGGAAATTCTCGGGAGCGTACCCATGGATGAATGCACCGATGGCAACGCCGACCGCCACCCATGGAGCCACTTTGCGGAAGATCTCGCCCACGTATCTCCAGCTGGCGATGACACGGTCCTTGAAGGTCATGGGAGCATCACCTGCAGCGGCGCCGACCTTGATCATGTAGACATAATCCTCAACGTACTTCTCCATGTGAAGTCGACTGATGATGACCCCCGACACAATCGCGATAAGGAGCCCCACGCCCACATAGAGCAAGGCGACTCTGGCTCCAAACAGCCCCCACAGCAGCACCATCGCGACCTCGTTGATCATGGGGCTTGCCACCAGAAACGAGAAGGTCACCCCAAGCGGTACGCCGGACTCCACGAATCCAATAAACATCGGAATGGCCGAGCACGTGCAGAAGGGTGTGAGAATGCCTAGAGAAGCAGCAAGGATGTTACCGACGAACTGGTGCCGGTGAACGAGTAGACGTTTGATCTTTTCGGCGGGAATCCAAGTTCTGAGCATCGCGACCACAAACACGATAACGACGAGGAGCAGGTAGATTTTGGGGATGTCATACACGAAGAAGTGGATGGCTTCCGTTATCAGGCGCCCCTTTGGCAGGCGCAAAAGCGTATAGGTAAACCAGTCAGCAAACAGTGTCAGCATAGCAACCTCCGTTGATATATCAGCGTTTAAAAAAAGGCGGTCGCCCGCCCTCTCTTCACCTCGTCAGGCGCCAGCGCCGACGATGGCCCTCTTTGCTTCCTCGGGCGACAGGAGCCTGCCTGCCGTGATGACCTTGCCATCAATGACAAGAGCAGGTGTGGACATGACACCGTAGGCCATGATCTGCTGAATATCCGTCACGTCGACGATCTCGGCTTCCCTGCCAAGCATTTCCAGCGCCTTGCGGACGCTTGCCTCAAGCCCGTGGCAGCGCGCGCAGCCAGGACCCAGAATCTCGATACGCATGATTTCTCCTAGTTTGACAGTAGTCCTTCCATCGCCAGCATCAGTTGATGGATACGATCCTCGACTCGCGAGTAGTGCACGAACTGCCCTTCTCTTTGTGCCGAGACCAATCCTGCCTCGCGCAGGACCCTCAGGTGATGCGAGACCAGGTTCTGCGGGATGCCGAGCGAACGTTCGATCTCACAGACACATAGTTCTCCACCCCGCAGCAGCCTGATAATCTTGATGCGCTGCAGACCCACCAGAACTGACACAAACTTCGCCTGCTCCTCGCATGCAGAGTTCCAGTCAGTACCTATGTTCCGTACCTCACAGTCAGGTGAACGCTCATCCATGTCACAACTCCCATTGATTCAATCTACATTGATATATTATGTGGAGGCATTGTATTATCAAGACCCAAACACAACAAGATGCTGTGGTCTCCCGAAACCGACGCAGATCGCTATGTTGACGGAACCCACATTCGCAAACGCGGACTCCTCCGAATTCTGTAGTCGGCTTTGATCCGATCCTACCAGCGAACTAGCGAGCCTCTCCGGCCTGCCCTTTCTCCCCGTTCAGGATTTCCCGTATCTTGTGATAGAACATGTCATTCGAGATACCGCCATAAAACGACCACTTGCCGTTCAGTGCTGTCAGTGGAAGCGAATATCCAGTCTCAACCTGTTGGCGGACCTGGTTGACCTGCGGGTCGCTGTCCTTAATGACGTCGATGAACCTCAGTGAGCACCGCTCCTTGATGTCGCTCGCATCGAGGGACGTCCTCAGACTGTCGAACATCTCCCCCATCGTCTGCGTTGGCGTGGCACACCCACCTCCACCACACCCGCACGACGAGGCCGCCGGGGCCTGATCCCAAATACCATAGACCTCGATCTCAACAGTAGTTTCTACCATCATGCAATCCCTCCAAATACGATTTTGTCCAGCATGTCGAGCTTGTCGATGCCACGAATGTCACTATCCATCATTGGAACCTGCAGCAATGCAGCTCCCGCAAAGCGTCTCTTCATGTCGTCCAGGTATTCCAACTGCATCTTCCTGCGCTTCTGGAAGAACGGCGTCGTCGCTTGCTCCTCGGCAATCAGCAGGTTTGCCACAACGAGCTGTGTCGCAACGCCGATTGCCGCCAACTCCTGAGATGCACGCTGTGCCTCCAGGATGGGGGTACTCTCAGGGTACATGACGAAACTGAACGTCGTCAGCTCTGGATCCCGCATTGCGCCCAGGACCCGATCAAACCGATCTTTCTGCAGTTGATTCCCCTCGGATAACCCCTCGGTCGCACCGGCCTTGAGTCTGATCTGTTCGCCCCAATCCAGAGGAAGCTCGAGGAGTCTCAGAGTATGCCCCGTCGGTGCTGTGTCAAAGACGATAACATCGAATCCCGGGGTACTCGACAGGTCGATGAAACGTTGGAAAGCTGCCATCTCCTCCGTGCAGGGAGAGGCCAGCTCCTCGGTCATGGCGCGAATCGTGGCTTCGTCAAATTTGGCCCGCGCGTCATCGAGAATCCCCTTCTTGTAGTCCTCAGTTGCCTGTTTCTGATCGATCTTCGCTGCAGACAACCCTGAAACACCGTCGACAGGTCCCACCTGGTCCGTCACCTTCCTGCCAAGGACGCTGCCGGTGTGTGCTGCAGGGTCGGTGGTCAGAAGCAGAGTCCGGTACCCTTGTCGAGCCGTGTGTACCGCGGTCAGGCAAGCGACAGTCGTCTTGCCCACCCCACCCTTGCCTGCAAAGAATACCTGCCTGGCACCCTTCGCACTTGGATGCAACAGGCTCTCGACGTCATGCATCTCTGGTGCCTCCCTGAAACAACATCGGAACGCACTTGCGGAACATCGCTACTCCCTTTATCTCACTGTCGAGCAACTCCATGGTCTGTATAGGCGTGTCCGCATACAACTGCTTAGCGCGCTCCAGGTACGTTTGCTGCATGTCACGCCGTTTCCGGAAGAAGGGATTCACCGTCTCCGCCTCCGGGATGAGCCCATTCACGATGATTCTCGATGTCGCCACACCCAAGACTGCCAGCTCCGCGATAGAACGTGATGTCTCCTCCAGGGAGGTCTGTTCCGCCTGCATCACGAAGACAAACTGTGTCCGTCCCGTATCCCGAAGTCGGGCTATCGCGTCATCGTACTTCTGTTTGCTGTCCTGGATCAAGGCGACAGGGCCCATACATGTCTGGCCACTCCCTTGAGCGCTGTCCCGAATGTGTTTGCTCCATTCAACCGGCAACTGCAGAAGCCGCAGCGTATGCCCCGTAGGCGCCGTATCGAAAACGATGACATCCCAGTTGTCGTCTTCCATGAAATCGGTGAACTTATCGAACGCAGCCATCTCCTCCGTACATGGGCCACTGAGCTGCTCTTCCACAACCTTCAACATCTCATCGTCAAAGAGCCCGCGCATAGGAGCCAACGAGCGCTCCTTGTACTCACGGGTGGCTTCGTCCGGGTCGATTTCCATGGCCCACAGATTGGGAACGCCGGTAATGGGCGTTACGTGGTGGCCTATGGGCTGCTCGAATACGTCGGCCAGGTTCGATGCCGGGTCTGTTGTGACGATGAGGGTCTTCTTGCCGCTGTCTGCATAGTGGACCGCCGCCGTGCATGCCATAGACGTCTTGCCGACACCGCCCTTGCCCGAGAAGAAGACGTACTCAGGATTCATGTGTCCCTCTGTCCAGTTCGGCTCTCATCTCGTCGTACGACGGATAGTCTCTGGTCTTGACGACCTTACCGTCGACGGTGGTCACCGGAAGGATCTTCTTGCCATTCGCTGTAACAAGTTTGTAGACGTCTGCATTGTCGCGGAACTTGAAAGGCATCTGGTTGATGGCATACCGTTCGACAGTGATGCCGGGCTCTTCCGCCTGAAGACGCCTCAAGTCCTCGTTGAGACGCACCAGGCGTTCATCAACCGATGGTCCACACAACCCAGTCGTGCAACACATAGCTGGTTCATAGAATTCGATTTTCAACGTGACCTCCCGAACAGCGAATGTGGTGAGAATATAGGTGGAGCTTTTTCGACTACGTGCGTCGAGTTTTCCGGTGCAACGCGCGCGGGTGTCCTGCAACAGACCCCGTCCTGGCTTCTGCACGGCACAGGAACACTGGGTCGTCTGCCAGGCGCGCCCGGTCCTCAGGAAACTGGGTATGAACCTGGTCTATGAGAAGAGACACGAACTGGAGGGTCTCGAGCGACAAGTCCTCGCGAATCGCATACAGCGTCCAGTAGCTCTCTCTGGAGGTCGACAGGAGCCCCGCATCGAGAAGGACACGCACGTGATCTGACACGGTCGCCTGAGACAGATTCAGGGCAGCTTTCACCTCACAGACACATAGAGCCCGCACGCCAAGGACACCGACAATGCGCGCCCGTGTCTCGTCCCCCAGCGCCTTCGCAACCGCAATCATGTCCACAGTGTCTGTCCTGTCCATTTGCATCGCCATTCTCCGATTACATCGTTATATACCGATATAATATACGTCGGTGTTCTAATGTGTCAAGAACGTTCCGTCTTCATCTCTTAATGAAGGGGTCGATCACGGAAGCGCCCCTCTGCATGAGGGGCGCTGACGGGGGTGTCTGCTGTCTGCAGAGAGTCTGGTTGCCGCTACCACAGCAGATCAGAACGACTGCTGCTCCGTCCTTGCAATGATCTCCTCCTGCAGGCCGGGCGTCAGATCGCAGAAGTAGTCGCTATAGCCGGCTACACGCACGATGAGGTCACGGTACTTCTCCGGCTCGGCCTGGGCGGCACGCAGCGTGGCAGCCGTCACGACGTTGAACTGGATGTGATGCCCGCCCAGCGTGAAGTAAGACCGGATCAGGTGCGTAAGAGCACCGAGCCCCACATCCCCCTCCACCAGTGACGGCGAGAACTTCTGGTTGAGCAGGGTGCCACCGGTGCGCACATGGTCCATGCAAGCAGCTGAACGGATGACGGCGGTCGGGCCTTTCCTGTCGGCTCCCTGAACAGGCGATATGCCATCTGACAGTGGCTGCCACGCTCGGCGACCATCCGGCATCGCGCCGGTCACCGAACCGAAGTACACATGAACCGTGGTCGACAGATAGTTCACATGATAGGTCCCGCCCTTGGTGTTGGGACGACCGTCGATCGCGTCGAAGAGCACGTCGAAGAACCGGGCAAGGATGCCGTCGGCGGCCGGGTCGTCGTTGCCATACTTGGGCGAACGGTTCCACAGCAGCAGCCGCGTCTTTTCATGATCCACGAAGTCCACATCGACGGCCGCCAGGACCTCGTCCATGGTCAGGTCCTTCTGGTCGAAGACATGCGCCTTCAATGCAGACAAGCTGTCGGTACAGCTCCCCGGTGCCGTGACCTGGATGTAGGTCGAGTTGTACCGCGGACCACCGTCATTGTAGTCACGCCCCCGCGCAATGCAGTCCTCCACGAACAGCGACAGGAACGGTGCCGGCATCTGCTCGGCATACAGCCGCTCGATAACGTTGTTGCCGCGCACCTTGATGTCCACGAAGTGATGCAGCTGCGCTTTGAATGCTTCAAACAGCTCGTCATAGCTGGTAAAGGCCCGCGGATCACCCGTGTGCAGACCGATGACCTTGCCTGTACGTGGGTCCAGACCGTCATGCAGGGTCACTTCGAGGATCTTGGGCAGGTTCAGGTAGCCGGTGAGAATGTACGCTTCACGGCCGAACGCACCGGTTTCGACACAGCCGGAAATGCCGCCCATGCGGGCATCGATCACAGATTTTCCCTGGCGGAGGAGCTCCTCGACGACTATGTCGGCATTGAAGACGGAGGGCTGACCCCAGCCTTCGCGGATGATTGCGGCGGCACGCCTGAGGAAGCGGTCTGGACTCTTGCGGCTGAGCTGGATGTTTGAGGACGGCTGCAGCAGGTGCATGTCGTCGATGACGTCCAGCAGGAGATAACTGACTTCGTTCACGCCGTCCGAGCCGTCGGGGCACAGTCCACCCACATTGATATTGGCAAAGTCCGTATACGTTCCGCTTTCGGCAGCCGTCACTCCCACTTTGGGCGGCGCAGGCTGATTGTTGAACTTGATCCAGAAGCACTCCAGGAGTTCCATGGCCGACTCGCGCGTCAGTGTGCCATCGGCAAGCCCCTTCGCGTAGAACGGCTCCAGGTGCTGGTCGAGACGCCCGGGACAGAACGAGTCCCAGGTGTTGAGCTCGGTCACGACGCCCAGGTGGACGAACCAGTATGCCTGCAGTGCCTCGTGGAATGTGCGCGGAGCATGCGCCGGGACCCAGGAGCAGACCTCGACGATGCGCAGGAGTTCCGCCCTGCGCACGGGGTCCTGCTCTGCATTGCCCATCGAACGCGCCAGGGCAGCATTGCGCTCTGCATAACCCATCATCGCGTCTGCCGCAATGGCCATTGCCCGCAGTTCTTCGCGGCGTGCGGTTGCCTGCGGGTCATTCAGAAAGTCGAGGCCGTCGATGGCTTCTGCCACCTCCGCCTTCAGTTCCAGCAACCCCTTGTGATAGATCACGTCGCCCAGCACGGTATGGCCCGGCGCGCGCTGCTCCATGAATTCGGTAAACACGCCGGCTTCATAGGCATCCTTCCACGCAGGTTCCATAAGAACAAACATGCGGTCACGCATGGACCGACCGTTCCATGCAGGGATGATCTCCTCCTGCTGGATGCGGCGGCCCTCGTCGTCGACCTTGTAGGAAACCTTCTCCCGCGTATCAAGGACAGTGAGGTCCTGCATGCTGTGACAGCACAGTTCAGGGAAGGACGGCACAGCTTTGGGCGCGGGACCACGCTCACCCACGATCAGCTCGCCAGGCCCCATGAACAGCTGCTTGTGTTCAAGAATGTACTGCAGGAGGCGTGCGCGGTAGACAGGTACCGACAATCCCCGCGTCTGCCGGTCGAACTCCGTCACCAGATGCGCTCGCTCCAGGGACAGCCGGGGCACTGCAGTAAGACTCTCATGGCGCAGACGTGCAACGCGTTCGTTCATGCTAACCTCCCACCGACGCTTCAATGCCGGCGTCCGCGAACGCGCGCCGGATGTTCTCCATGGCTTCCGCCGAAGGAGGCTGGAGTTCGGCCAGCTCGTACGGCCTTCCAAGCCTCCGGTATTTGTCCGTCCCGATGCGGTGATAGGGCAGCAGGTCGATATCGCGAAGCCCGAGCCGATGCATCATCGCAACCATCAGACCAACGTTCTCGCTGCCGTCGTTGACCCCCGGTATCACGGGAAATCGTATGATGACGTGGGCATGGGCCGCCGCCAGCGCTGCGAGATTCTCCAGGATGAGTTCGTTGCCAAGGCCTGTCGCTTCTCCGTGCCGCGCCTGGTCCATGAGCTTGATGTCGTACAGAAACAGGTCGACCTTGTCCGCCATCCCCAGCAATTCCCCTTGGTCAGTCATCCCGCAGGTCTCGACCGCAGTCGATATGCCTTCGTCCTGACAGGCCTCAAGCAGACTTCTCAGGAATGCCTGCTGCATGAAGGGTTCGCCACCAGAGAAGGTGACACCGCCGCCCGATTCCTCGAAGAAAACGCGGTCCCGAACGAGCTCGTTCATAACCTCTGCCACCGTCATGATCCCGCCCGCAATCGTCCTGGCTCCGGCGAGACAGGCGTCGACACACTGTCCACATGCGGTACACGCGTCAGTGGCCCCAGGTACTCCACCCTCCAGGATTGCCGCATGCGTCGGGCATACTGTCAGGCAATCCCCACACCTGGTACACCGTTCCACTGTGATCATAAGTTCGGGGCGGGAGCCCTGGCTTTCGGGGTTATGGCACCATTGGCAAGCCAGCGGACAGCCCTTGAGGAACACGACCGTGCGGATCCCCGGCCCGTCATGTAAAGCATAGTGCATGATGTTAAAAACGATTCCATCCATAATGATATTCTAGCATAACGTCTTAGAAGTCCATGTGGATATTCATCATGGGATACAAAACGTAACCAAGCTGGAGTGATCACTCCAACCTGGTTACTCGTAATATTCTGGAACGTCTTAGCGCGTGATCACCAGATCCTTGCCGAGATCAGTGATAGGGGTGCAACCGTTCTCTTTCACGATGACCGTATCCTCGATGCGCATCCCGAAGTGATTGGCAACATAGACACCAGGTTCCACAGTCATGACATACCCGGGCGCGAGCATTACATCGGAGTACGGCGAGAAACGGGGGTTCTCATGGATCTCGAGTCCGACACTGTGGCCGAGGCCGTGGCCAAACCCAAGACCGTCCTCTGCCAGCTTGGCACGAACGGCGGTATCGACAGCCCGTGAGCTGACGTCGGCACGCACCATGTCGAGCCCGACTTGTTGGGCAACGCGCAGTCTGGCATAGGTGTCGACGATCTCTTTCGAAGGTTCGCCGTCCGCGATAGTTCTTGTGCAGTCCGAGAGGTATCCTTCATATTGCACACCAAAATCGACAACAACCGGCTCACCCTTCTGGATGACGCGAGATGTCGGCATAGCGTGCGAAATGGCGCCGCGTGGACCTGATCCAACGATCGTCGGAAATGCTGTCCCGAGTGCCCCCGCCTTGTGCATCTGATATTCTAATTCGGCATCAACGTCGTTCTCGGTCATCCCAGCCTGGAAATGCGTAAGCATGGCACGGAAGGCTGTATCAGCCAAATGCCCGGCAGTCTGGATAGACTCGAGCTCGGTGGCATCCTTTACCTTCCGCAGGTTTTCGACCAGATCCTTCGTCGGCGCCAGCATTGCAAACGGCGTGGCCGCTTGAATCGTCTCCAGCTGTGCAAACGGCACACGCTCACATTCAAACCCTACCCAGTGCGCATGATGTTTCGCAAGGAGCGATGCAACAGCATTGACCCACTGGTTGCCCTCAGACGAAGAGTGTTCAATAACGTCAAGCCCCGGTGAATCCTCGTGCGCCTGCGTTGTAAATCTGCTGTCAACGATCAGATGAGGCTCACCAGCGACAATAAGCAGAAAACACTCGTCACCGGTAAATCCAGTAAGGTACCGCTGGTTTGAAGCGGCCATTGTCAGGAAGGCGTCGATATTGGCCTTGTCCATAATCTCTGCAAACTGCGCAACCCGTTTTTGATAATACTGGTTCTCCATGCAAGCTTCCTTTCCGCCTTCTCGGCGAGTTTCAGTCATTTCAGAAAACAGTTCCTTCTATCTTGTCAATCAACGATCGGCAGCAAGCCGGAGCTGGGTGGCCGAATCCCAGCAACTGCTGCATTCATCGGCCGGCCCCGCTCCTTTTCGTATTTAAGTCGTGTGTGCCGCCGTCAAGAGATTTCTGACAGCTATCCCACGTAAGCGTTCTTCCAGTCGACAATTCCCAGCGTCGACTGGTAGAAGTTCTTGACGTGTTTGCTCAGGAGCATCGGGTTTGTGTAGTAGTAGATCGGAAGGATGGGCATGTCGGTCATGACGATCTTTTCTGCGGCATGCAGTATCGCCATACGCGCCTTTGGATCAGCAGTAGCCTTAGCCTTAGCAATGAGGGCGTCGTACGACTTGTTGCTGTAGCCAGTGTTGTTGTTTCCACCACCTGTTACAAATATGTCCAGGAACGTGTTGGGGTCCATGTAGTCACCAATCCAGCCCATACTCACAACGTCGTAATTGAGGTGCATCCAATCATCCAGCCAGACGCCCCTCTCCTCGCTCCTGATGGTGCACGTGATACCAAGGTTCTTCTTCCACATCTGCTGGATCGCCTCGGCCATGGATTTCTCTGAGCTGCGGGTACGGTGCACCAGCGTGAAAGCAGGGAACCCCTTGCCGTTCGGATAGCCGGCCTGGGCGAGCAGTGTCTTTGCGGTCGCGATATCATTGTCATTGTAGAAGTTCTCCTGGGAAGCCTTGCGGAAATCTTTGCCGGGAACTGCGTCTGCAATGCCGTAGGGAACAAGAGCCAGCGCGGGAGTCTGTCCACCCTGAAGAATGGACTGCGTGATGCCCTTGCGGTTGATCGCCAGCGCCAAGGCCTTGCGGACGCGAACATCATTGAACGGCTTCTTGGTGACATTGACCGAGTAGTACTCAGTTCCAAGGTATGGAAGGATTTGTACATCGCCTGAAGCGACCAGCTTGGGCAATTCCGAGACAGGTACAGTGGAAGAGGCATCCAACTGACCACTCTGATACATCGAAAGCGCAGTCGACTCATCCGTGACCATGAGGTAGGTAATCTTCGTGAGTTTGACCTTGGCTTTGTCCCAGTATGCCGGGTTGTTGACAAAGACCATCTTCTCGCTGTGAGACCATTGTGTAAGTTTGAACGGTCCATTGCTCACATATGTCTCGACGTCGGACGCCCACTTGTCGTTCTTGCTGACGACCGCTTTGCACACGGGCATCAGCGTAGGGAACGCTGTCAAGGCGAGGAAGTACGGAGTCGGGGCTTGGAGGTAAACCTTGAGCGTTTTGGCATCCAGTGCCTTGACGCCGACGTTCTTGCTGGGGTCGATCTCTTTCGCCATGTTTGGAACGGGGACGTCCTTGCCCCCTACTTTCTTCGTAAGGGGATTGCCTTTGGCATCGACAGCCTGGACATAGTACTTGCTGCCAACTTTGATGGATGTGTTGAAAGCCTGACCACCATAGATGTAGTAGAGCTGGTAGGCGTATGGGGAAGCCAACTCCGGGCTGAGAGCGCGCTTCCACGCATACTCGAAGTCATACGCGGTGACAGGCGTTCCGTCCGTCCAGGACGCATCGCGAAGCGTAAACACATACGTCTTCAGGTCCGTAGAGATCGTCCAACTCTTCGCAATCGCGGGCTGCGGCGCATTCTTGTTGTCGATACGCGTCAACCCCTCAAAGACCTGCAATACGACATTGCTTTCCGAAATGCCATCGACGATGCCTGGATCGATCGTAGCGGGCTCAGTCGCCAAGTTGTACGTTACCTCCTGCGAGCTGCCTTTGCTGCCGGTGCATGAGACAGTCCCCCCAAGAACGAGAATAAAGAATACCGCTATCAAGACAAGTGACAGTGCTTTCCTCATACAATAGCCTCCCCTTTCCCGACTGGATTTGTCGCACGTACGACCACTCTTGATGCTAGCAACTGACGGGAAAAATGCAACGGGACGGAACCGAGAGTGCCAATTCCTTTGTCGATCATTGCTACAACATGCAGAAGCGCCGGTCTTCGCGCCCGGCGCTTCTGCACGCAGTCGGTTCCAGCCCCTCACCTCTCATCTGCTCGGCCTCTTCTATTGTTCCTCCTCAGTCTACTGTGTTGGAGTAGATTTATCCGTGAGGCAACGATGCGATTTCGAGTAGAAGGTACTGGCGGGCAGGGATTGACGATACCTGCCCGCCGGATCCCAGACGGAACGGCGGCAGAAAACCAGGCATTCCACACACGCAGTTTCACTCTTTTCATGGCTGCGCACTGCCACAAAGAATCATGAGTTTCCTGTTGGCTGGTACTGCTGCGCTCTGGACTGGAAAACAGTGCCGGGGCGCTTAGCCCCGGCACGTGATGGTCGTTTCTAGTCTATGCTCCTGGAGCTTTGAACGTCAGGTACTTCTCCGGAATAACCAGTTTCGTCGTTCCAAGGTAGCCCTTGCCGAAGACGTAGGTGTCCTGATACGTGAGCGCGTAGTTGGGTGACGTCGTCCCGCTGTTCAGGTCTTTGTAGTTGGACCCGTTCCAGTTGGCGCCAGGCGTGTACTTGTTGAAAGCATCGAAGAGGTCCTGGATGTTGTTCATCTTGGCGGTTCCCTCGATGCAGCGCTTGGCATACTCACCGAGACCAGCAGTGCAGGTGTAGGTACAGGAAAAAGCCCAGGTGCCGAAGCGGCCTTTGCCGCCCTGATCGATGACGGCCTGTTCGACCTTTTTGAGAATGGCCGGCCAATCACCCTGCTCAGCCTTGAGGTCGATGCCGAGTGCTCCCGGATAGCCCAGCAACGGCGACGGAGGGTCAGGTTCAACAAACAGGCCGCCGTATTTCATGATCTGTTTGACCAACGGTTCGGTCTCCGCGTTGTTGGTGCAGAAGAACGCAGTGTCCTTGCCGTACTTCTGTACCCAGGCGGGAGTCTTCTCAAGCATGAACTGCTGGGCGCCCGCCACACCGACATCGCTGACAGGATCGGGGGCAGTCTCGAAGACGAACTTGAGGCCGAGGTCCTTGCACGCTTCTTCCATGATGTAGCGCCTGCGGCTCAGCAGTTCGTAGCTCATGTGGCGCGGGAAGGAGATGTGAACGAACGTCTTGGCGCCCATCTGCTTGGCAGACCAAATGATGAGGTAGCCACGGGCGATCTCATCGGGGCCGACAACCTGGTCGGCCACCGCTTGGATGACATTGGGGTCCTCCTGTGGTTCGCCGGCAAACAGCAGAATGTCTGATCTCTTCTCGCGCACGCGCTTGAAGGCTTCGGCGGTACCCGGGACTGCCTCGTTGACAACAATGGCCTTCATAAGTGGGTCGTCGGCAAGACCGACGATCTGAGCGATGGTCGTTTCCGTCTCAGACATGAAGTTGTCTGGATAGGTCAGGGTCTTGATCATACCTCCCTTGGCCGCATCACCGTAGTCCTTCACGAGGGCTTCAGCGCCGCGAAGGGCGTCTTCAGACTGGGAAACAGTTCCGGTAACGACGCCGATGTGGAACTTTGCGCCCGTACCGTCGTCCGTTGTGGCTTTCTTGCAGCCCGTGAATACAACCGCGACAAGCATGAATGACAGCAATACTGTTAGCAGCTTTTTCATCCTCTCTCCCTCCCGAAACAGAATCAGCTATAGTTCAGCCTGACCATATGTGTAGCACAGTTGCAACATTATTCAAGGTATCTTCACATATTCCGGGAGCGATGATCAGCACTTGAGTCGAGGAACATGTGCCCTGAGCTATGCAAAAAAACCCCGGCCGCAAGGCCGGGGTTTTGTCGATAGACGACTAGCGAAGCAGAGTTCTAGTAGTCAGGGTAGGCAGGACAGCGCTCCCTCCTGGGAGAGAGCGTCCTGGTCGGGGGCGCCACGAAACGCCTATACCGGCACTGTCCTCCAGTGGTTGGCTCTGCAGTTCAAAAGGCACTCATCACCGTCTGGAAGATGAGACACGGCGGCTTCTGCTCCAGATGAGTTCGGGCGCAGCGGGAAGGTTCCTGGTAGGGGAGCGGCGGACGTATCGTCTGCACGAACTCTGTCATACCCGGAGCACTCCTCTGGTGGCAGGATTCCCTTTAGCAGAGCATGGGGCTCCCGTAAGGTTGAGTATCGCACGAGGTAACAGCTCTCACTCCCAGTGCTGTCGAGAGACAAATACAAGTAATCAAAACCATGCCGATACCACGAATAGTTGCAGTGAATCTGTTCGATGTCATATCTTTGTCTTTGCAGCCTTTGGAATCGCGTGGCTATACAATGCGTCATTATCCTTGCTTCTGTTCAACGCACTTGTGTCTCCCTTCGTCTCCTCATGACGGTTTGCCCCCCTTCTCTACGCATTCATGACCAGCACCTCCTTTCCATCAGCGTTGCTGTTCCAGAACTTCTCCTCCAATAATAACAACGCAAAGGTGGGAAGATTTGCTGACGATGTTCCTGCCCTCTTCACCCATATAACGCAGATCTTGCTGAATGGCTGAAAACAGCTCGAGTGATTGCGCGCTTCTCGACGCAAGAATGGATTCCCGCCTGCGCGGCAGAACGCCACTCCCATTACACTAACATGCAGAACACCCTCGGATACAAAAACATCCTTGGGCTCGGGGGAAGCACCCCTCGTATTGGACTAACATACTCGGGGGGAATGACGGAGGACTGCGACCGGGATGAGGGACATCGAGACACCTTCCACGTCCGTGCGCCAGGCGCCTGCCCATCATGGCACGACTCATCTGCGGGAACCGGCCCACCCACGGAACTCCGGGCCAACCACTTCGATCGCATCCGGACGGTATCTCAGCGAGGGAGCAGCAACGTCACCGTCGTTCCAGATGTGAGTGTGCTGACAGCGCTGACGGACCCGCGCATGCACGAAGCAGCCTGCTTCACGATAGCAAGGCCCAGCCCTGCACCACCATGTTGTGCATGACTGTGGCCGGGATCAGCGCGATAGAATCGTTCAAAAATGTGTGGCAATGCTTCTGCGGGTATACCCTCTCCACGATCAGTAATGCTTATCCGGAGCCTGCGCCGTGAAACAACCTCGGCGCGCATCTCGATCACGGCGCCTGCCGGGGACCACTGTGCTGCATTTTGCACAAGATTCTTGAGGACCATGAGCACCAGATCACGATTGGCGGACACCAGGACATCCGGCCCGTCAACCTCTAGCAGCAGATTCTTCTCCTCCAGGAGGGAGGCCAGGCTTTGCTGGACATCTGCACAGAGCGTACCAAAGAGAACGGGGGTTCCAGGGCGTGCAGCTGCATGTGACAGACGGGCCAGCAGAAGCAACGACTGCACCGTTTCCGAGGCAAAACGTGCCTGCCGGAGGATGGCTTTGGTGTAGCTGCGCACCTGATCGGGCGTAGACTGCGGCCGCAATGCCATTTCGGCGTTCAGCTGGATGGCAGCAAGGGGCGTCCTCAGTTCGTGGCCAGCGTCGCCGGTAAACTGCCCCAAGCGTTCCAGCGCTGCTGTCGCCGGGCGGGCGGCGATCCTGCCAAAGGACAGCGTCACAATGGCTGTCAACAAGGCGCCAAGCAGGACCATCAGCCACACAACGCGGCCCAGGAACATGCCTGTCACCGAGAGATCGTTGGCTATACTGATGCCAAACAGGACATGCACAGGCTGGCCTCCGATGCTGATAGATACAGGAGTCATCATGTATGATCGAGTCCACATGCCACCACCTTTTGCAGGGACACGGATGACGACGTTCTTTTTTACCTGCTCCCACAACGTATCCGTGTCCCCGGGAAGCTTCCCCCACACTGAACGGATGCCTGAAGCCGTTGTTGCGATGGCAAATCCCCCCGGTATTTTGATGCTGTTTGTCAGCCGGATGGCATGATCAAGAAGACGTGACAACTCGCGCGTTGAGGTGACCGGTTTCTGCACTCTGGGGGTCAGGCTCTTCAGGGTGTTACAGTCGTTGGAGAGCATCTCTTGCGTCAGGTTCTGCTCTGTCTTTACCTGTGCATAATCACCCAGCCAGAACATCGACGAAAGAAGGAGCACGACGACAAGCGCGACAAACAGTGAATAGAACAGGTAAGTACGCCGCACCGGCACCAGAGCGCCGGGTTCAAGGCGGCGGTCGAAGCTGATGGGCCATGCAAGAAGCGTGACGATGACTGAAACAGGAAGCACGATCAGCACCAGGTTCTGAAGATAGTCAATATGTCTGTCGTGGAGGGCAAGACCGAGTGTCACCACCGCGATAACCAGCACCACCAGCAGTTCTGCCTTGAGGAAACGACCAAAGGCACTCGAAGTCTTTCTCTGTTTCACCTGTTCCCCCCGTCCGGCAGGCCGATGCCGTAGCCGACACCTCGCACCATGCGGATGAAACCTGGTGCGCCCGCTGCGTCCAGTTTCTTGCGCAGCCGCGAGACATGAACCTTGAGCGTATCGGTCCACAGGGAAGCGTGATCATCCCAGACATGATCTTCCAGCTCGCCGCGTGAAATAACACGACCAGTATTACACAGCAGGTACTCAAGAAGCCGCTCTTCGTGAACGGTCAGCGACACGGGTTTGCCCGCGACAGTGCATGCGCGCGTCGCCGGATCAAACGAGACTGTCCCTGCTGTCAAGACAACCTGCTGCCCGGCAGGTTCCCTGCGGAGCAACGCACGCACGCGTGCCAGCATCTCATCGATGGAAAATGGTTTGACCAGGTAATCGTCAGCTCCCTGGTCCAGTCCGGCAACGCGTTCCCTGATAGTATCCCGCGCCGTGATGATCAAAACGGGCGTCCGGTTGCCTTCGGATCGGAGTTGTTCCAGGACCTGGAGCCCATCCACCCCGGGGAGCATCAGATCAAGGAGAAGCAGGTCATATGCCTGCTCGACATGGACCTTCGTGAGCGCGCTGGTTCCATCGTCTGCGGTGTCGACGGCATAGTGCTCCTGCTGCAGCGCATCGGCGATCGCCTTGCAGATATCCGGTTCGTCTTCAACTACCAGGATTCTCATATATCTGTTCTCCTTCTCTGGCCTGCCGCTGATGCTCTATAGCTCTTTGATGAGTATATCATTGATGTCCCGATGGTTGCCTTGCGGGTGACTGGGGAGATGCAGTGTCTGGCTCTTCGTGAACCCAATCACTGCGATGATGACAAACATGGAACCTATTACATGCCATTGCATCTATCACCCCTTGTTTCAAACTCCGCACAATCTTGTGCAGGCAACAATGGTGTAGTCAGCCAAAGTAACGGAATGGTAACGGACTCTTCCCCTCAGGGACGGTTTTCTGATTATGAGGGTTGCTGCCACCTGTTGTTGAGCCGGTCCAGCTCAATTTTGAATGAGTCGATGCGTTTGATTGCTCTTTGTGTCTGCTCGCCTACAATGGTTGCTGAGGTGAGATGATGGCGACGGTGACGGTGAGAGTGTATCTGGCAGAAGACTTCAAACAGGGACCCGTTCCACTCTCAGCCTCGACGTATATCGAGGCCCTGCGAAGCCTTGTCGGGGAGTATCCCGTCCTCAAGAGTGTCATCCTCACCGATGATCTGAGATTGAAGCGGGACTACATCTATCTGCTCAACGGGAAGAGTGTCGAGTTTCTGGGCAAGGAAGACGCGTTGCTCAAGGATGGCGACACCATGTCGCTATTTCCGCCGATCGGCGGCGGCTAGACAGGCCAGGCGCTCGTTGAGCGCCTGGCCTTGTGACAAGGTGGCCCTTTACAGAGCTACCTTGAAAACAGACGGATACAAGTCTGCGTGCGCAATGGTTCCGTGCAGGACAGGGTTGATCATGGTACTGATGTCGGTCTGGTCTCTCATCATCCTGAGATAGACGCCGGGATTGACGACACCTTCTCCGACGAAGACAAAGCCTCTCAACCGGCCGTCCTTGACGACGATCTTCCTGTACTCGCCGTCACTCACGTTCCTGTAGACATCACCTTCGTCGTGCGTGCTGATCCCACCGGTGAAGATGGTCTGTCCAAAAACCATCAAGATATTCCTGAGGACATCTCCACCATAAGGCATCTCCATGCCGAGCATATTCCCGGCAGCGTTGTTCCCATGCTCTACGGCTACAGGCCAGAGAGCGTGAAGTGTCTTCTCACCCAGCAGGATGTCGTCTGTCTCGACGGCATCCCCCGCACCATAGATACCCGGTACACTCGTCTCAAGATACCGTCCAAGAACGACACCTTTGTTGAGCCGTACATCCGTTCCCTTGAGAAAGCCGGTGTTGGGGCGCACCCCTTTGCCATAAACGACGCAGGAGCCGCTGAGGACTTTCCCTGATGCGAGCTTCACCTCCAGGGCGCCGTCCTTCTCCTCTATTTCCTGGATATCCTCGCCCTTGAGCAGCTCCACATCGAGTCCTGCAAACGATTGCTCAATGATTGCAGAAGCTTCTCGATCGACGATCTGGGACAGCACCCTGTCCGAAGAAATGACATAGGTCACAGGAATACCAAGCTTTACAAGAGCATCACCTATTTCAGCATTGACCAGCCCGGCGCCTGCCAGAATGACTCTCTTCTGTGTCGACTCCGCTATTCTCTTCCGAATGACCTCAATATCTCCGATATTCCTGACACCGACCACCGAAGGAAGCCTGGAGCCAGGGATGTCGGGGATGAACGGAGATGTGCCCGTTGCTATCAGGAGTCTGTCATACTCGAACTGCTCGCCATCGCTCGTATGGACAGTCTTCAACACCGTGTCGACCCCGTCGACGTACTTGCCCAGCATGACGTCGACCCCGTCCACCGAAGGCAGCGTACAGTTCGCAAACCAGGTCATCCCGGAAAGCATGTAGGGAAGGGACATCTTGCCATATGGCTGGACTCCCTCCCCCGAGAGGACGATCACCTCCTGCTCCGGGCTGAGTTTCTTTATCCTCGCTGCAGCCGTAATCCCTGCAACAGAGGCTCCAATGATCACATGTTTCATGACAGGTCTTCGAGTCCCAGCTCTTTCAGTCTGTCCTTTGTGGGAACGCTGTCCTTGCCCCATCCTCTCAGAGAGTAGTACTCACCCAGCATCTTATCGAGGTCTTCGACTTCGCCTTTGGAAGGACCTGATGTGATCGGCTCATTGAGAATTCTCGGGGGCAGGGTATCGTCCTTCCCGGTGAGCCCTGACTTCAGGTTGAAGAGTTTCTCCATGTTCCAGATTCTCTCACCGATCTTCAGGAACTCCTTGTCGTCACAGTCAAAACCGGTAGCAGCTGAGTAAAGCTGCGCAAGGTCCTTTGCCTGCAGTCCAAATGTCGTAAACAGACATGTACCCGTAGAATCAAGTGCTGCCGTCAGGTCCTGCAGGAACTTGGTAACAGCGGCCTTGCCCTCATAAACCAGCCTGTCAAGGCCGGGGGAGAGTATCTCGGCAGCTATGGTATAACCCCTGACATGACAAGCCCCTCTGTTGCTGGTTGCATATTCCAGACCGATTCCCTTGATACCTCTCGGGTCATAGGCAGGAAACTCCTGCTTCTTCACCGACATGGACAGCTCTGGATGTCCATAGTGCTCACCAAGCCGGTAGGAACCCTGCGCGAGCAGTCTTCCAAACTCATCCTTCTGCTCTCCCATTGCCCGAATTGACTCTACAAGCGCGTCCGGGTCGCCGAACCTCAGAGGGAAGGGCGCATCTTTGGCAGGCATGTACCCCTTTTCAGAGAGCTCCATCGCACAGGCAACCGTTGACCCGGCAGAGATCGCATCGAGACCGTATCGGTCGCACAGGTAGTTTGCCATGGTGATGGCGTTGAGGTCCGAGATGCCACACATTGCACCAAAAGACCAGATAGGCTCGTACTCGGGCCCACCGCCGTGCTCGCCTTTGTACTTGCCCTCTTTGATCGCGGTGACTCTTCCGCAGGCAATAGAGCAGTCAGAACATCCTTCATTCCGCACCAGGTTCTGCGCCCGTAACGTCTCGCCGCTTATCTTGTCCGCTTCAGGAAAATACGAATCCTGTGCATTTCGTACAGGGAACGAACCAGTGGAGTTTATGATGTTCACAAGAACCGCGGTTCCATACAGAGGGAGTCCTCCACTTGCAACGGGATTCTGTGCAAGGATCTCTCTTGTCGCCCGCACAGCTTCTGCGAACTTGTCATGGTCAGCGACGGTGACGCCCAGATTCCCTCGTACGACAATACCCTTGAGGTTCTTGCTGCCTACCACGGCGCCGACGCCTGTCCTGCCCGAAGCTCTGTGCCCATTGAACATGACATTGGCGATCATGGACATCTTCTCACCGGCAGGTCCAATCGCCATCGTCTCGGCTTCGAGATGTGTCTCCTCTCTCATCAACTGATCAGACTCGTTGACGAGTTTTCCCCAGAGGTGTTTGGCATCACGGAACTCAACCTTTCCTTTGTTGATCCAGAGATACACCGGCTCGCTGGACTTTCCCTCCAGAACAATCATGTCATATCCGGTTCTCTTCAACATGGGTCCAAAGAAACCACCTGAATTCGAGCAGGCGATCGTGCCATTGAGGGGTCCCTTGGTGATCACCATGACACGGCCTGACGATGGCGCCGTCGTACCATCCAGAGGACCTGTCGCAATGACAACCTTGTTCTCAGGGGCAAGGGGGTCGACCTTTGGGTCAACTTCATCAACGATAATTCTCGTGCCGTACCCTCTGCCGCCGATGTACCTCTTTGCCCAGTCTTCCCGCAAGGCTTCTTCCTTCACGACGTGGTCCGTGAGATTCACTCTCAGGATCTTGCCCTGATAGCCGCCGTCGATCATGGGTTCACCCCCTTCGCCATCTCCGCTGCAATGCGTCTGTATGTCTGTGCAACTCCCTGCTGCTTACCGGAGACAACATCCTCGACTTCAACATATGTCAGCGCCTCGGCCTTGCAGACCTTGACGCAGGCAGGATCTCCGCTGCAATGGTCGCACTTGATGATCTCCTTGCCCAGATGATTGATCCTGATGGAGCCCCAGGGACATGCTACGATGCACTGCTTGCAACCGATGCATTTCTCTTTGAGAAAGTCCACAAGACCTGTTGTGGTATTTTTGACCAGTGCCGCCGTGGGGCAGACCTGCTCGCAGTACGGCGTTTCGCATTGGCTGCATACCGTCGGAACAAACGTCAGGTCTTCGTGGAATGTGATCACGTTGACTCGGGAATCCAGTGGATTAAAGACCCCCGTCTTCTCGAACGAACAGGCGTCCATGCACGCCCTGCATCCGGTACACTTCGCCGGCTCAAGCACAAGTACCTTCATGCTCACGCCTCCCTGTTTCAATTCCCTTTCCACGTCTGGGAGGTATAAGAGTTTTCTCTTATGCCCTATCGGCTTCACTCCGTAGCATCTGCAGTAGGCCATGAAGCTCGGGTACCCACCTTGTACCTTTTTTCACAGAATTGTCAACCGCGTCACCAACGGCAGATGGCCGGTCGTATGCCAGCTTAGCGCTTGATGGGTGCCTGTTTCGGCCTGACAATAATTGTATGCGTCGGCCGTCCGAGCGTGTGACGATACCTGAGCACATGGCCTACGTCATCTTTGAGGAAGGTGCCGTCCGTCATCCAGACGGAATAGCCATATGGGTACTGCGACGGCGGCACGAAGATCTCGGTGGGCTCGATGACGCCTGGATCGTGACGGAAGGTGAAACGCAGGACCCTGTGACGCATGTCGAAGGAGAGCTGCAGGGGTTCGCCCGCCGTCGCGACCGGGTAGGGGCGAACGACGGCTCGGAGCGCCCGTCCCCCACGATCGAGGACTCTCGTATCACGGCCCTGGTCCGCACTCCAGATGGACAAGTCCTCGCCGTTCCAGCCGTCGCCTCTCTCATTGGTGTTGCTTGCCGCGTAGTTCCAGATCGTGGCTGAGCAGAGGCTGCTTTCCACGGCACGAAGACTGTGGTCCATGAGTGCCTCCTGCTCCCGGTAGTCACCAGTACGGAAGGCGCGCCCACCGCGGAGGTCATACGGGATGCCGATCTCACCGATGACGGTGGGCCCGTGCAGGCGCTCGGTCCCAGCATGGCGAATGGCGGCGAGCTGCCAGGCGGCGCTGTGGCGTACAGCCCACGGTCCGACGACCACGCGGTTGCGCACAGCGTCGTAGCCGAGCCACCCACTCGACCGCTTCAGCAGCAGTGGAATTGCGTCGTACCAGTGCGGCGCAGACACGAACCCCGAACATCCTTCGCCGACCTGCGGCGGCAAAGCTTGTGGTTCCCCCTCGGCAAAAATGAGCGCTTCGGGGTCTGCCGCCCGCACAGCGTCTGCATAGCGCCGTATGAACGGGACCAGGTAGTCGCGCTCGAAATTGACGTCTCGTCCGCCCACATGTGAGAAGTAATCTGGAACGAGCAGTTGGGGCTTACCCTCGTCGTCCGCCGTCCAGACCCCGTGGTCGCGCCAGATGCACGGCCTGCCGTCCTTCCAGGCCCGGACGTGTCCTGTGTTGAGCAGTCGGTGTCCTTGCAGGCGTGCGCCGGTCAGTCCCATGCCCCAGACTCCCACTTCCTGCTCCAGCCCGTCCCCCAGCGCAAACGACTCGAGAGGTGTCGGCATGAGGTCGGCCCTCAACAGGCTTTCGTGGCCTGTGAGGTCTTTCCTGCCGATGTACCCGTGTGACGGCTCATTGAACGTGTCATAGCCGAGGACGCAGGGTATCCCCTTCAAGCGCTGCACAACCTGGACCACGGCGTCCAGATAGTGCCGCTGCAGGTACTCCTGGACTGGTTCGCCCTCTACGAGAACGTGTGGGGCAAAGTCGTTGCCCCCGAAGAAGAGCGTGAACATCGTCGCGGACGCCAGCCGGCTCACATTGGTCGGCCAGATGACACTCGAGAACGGGTCTCCGTGCGTCTGATGAACGATGGCGGCGCACGTGTCCACAAACCGTGTCATGTCGAAGCCGACCGCTTCCAGCGTCCAGCCCGGGGCTCCGTCACCCCCCGTGAACCTGCTCCAGACGTCCTGGTGCGGATCGATGAACACGGTGAAGCCCATGTCCCCCGCCAGCTGGACGACCTGCTCGAGGTAGTCCAGGTAGGCGGTATCGTAGAGTCCCGGCCCCGCGTGCTCGATGGCCTCCCACGTCACCAGGAAGCGCAACAGCGTCAGCCCCCACGACTTGAGGCGTGACAGGTGCAGGGCCGCCTCTAACAGAGGAAACGGTCGGCCCACGAAGGAGACCATGCGGTGGTCGAAGAACCCTTGGGCCAGATGCGTCGCTCCATCCGGGATGACCGGGACCTTGCTGTCTCCTCCGAGGTTGACACCACGCAGGAGGAGCGTGCGCCCCGCGTCGTCCTTGAACCAACTGCCGTCAGGATGCAGCATCGCGTCGCTTGAAAGGAGTCATGCGCCTGCCCTCACCGAGTCCCTGCAGCGTCCATCGTACGGGCAGTACGTGCCGCAAACGGCAGGAGGTCGATGACCTCTGCTACTTCATCCCCGGTCAGCCCGAACAGGTCCATGTGCTCCCCATAATCCTGCATGACGAAAACCTGGTCTCCGTCACGTGTCAGGGCTATCTGCCACCACCAGAGAGACTCGTGACCGGAACCATGGCCCCCGACGACGGCCCTGGTGACCGCAGACGTGACGACACCCCAGAACATCAGGGCTCCGTCTTCGCGTCTTCGTTCGATCGTCTCAGCGACCGGCATGAGCAGCTTGATGGCGTCGGTATCTTCCCGCTGGCAGACGACCTCGAAGGTCCCCGCGCGACGCAGGACAAACTCGGCCAAGGGGACCCAGAACGCTGTTGAAACCGACGTCCCGACGCCGGGCAGCATACCCCTCAGGTCAGGAATCGCGATGTGCAGCGATGTGAGCTTGTCGGTCATCATGTCACAGCAGGCCGTATTCGTCCAGAAGCTGGGACAACGGTGCCTCCAGCATAACGTGGACATCCCCCTGCAACAGTCTCAGACACCATCGTTCTCCCTGTTCTCATGCGACATGATACCAGACACTACCAGTGTATCCCGCGCGGCAGGTAATCAAGGTGCTCCGCCGATCGGGCCACGGACAAACCGGGCCAGGTCCTGCCAGGGTCCGATATCGAAGAAGCGCCGCGCCAGACCGGAGGTCGACGGCAGGACCCACACCACGGTCCGTCCAAAGCACTCCTGTTGCCTCCCTGGCACAGCCTGCCGCTCCATGAACTGAGCCGCCACGGTCCTGCTGGTGAATGCCAGCACGCGCGGTTGCCACCGCAGGATTTTTGTCCTGAGCAGTCTGCGCGCCTCGTCCAGGTCGACATGGCCGTCGAAGATGTGCACGTCCTGCCCGTGATCGGTCTTGACCAGGTCGGTCAGTCCAATCCCCCAGTCGATCAGCCGCGGGTATTCCTCGGCCGCAAGCCGGCGGGGCGTCAGTCCGACCTCTGCCAGCGTCTGCCAGAAGCGATTGCCCGGGTTGGCATAGTAGGCCCTTCGCTCCCAGGAGACATCCCCCAGCGCCGAACCGCAGAAGACGACACTCAGACCACCAGTCAGTACGTCCGGGATGAGCTCTCCGGCACTCCGGCCATCAAGCGCTGGTTTCGGCTTGCTCCCTCCCTGTTCATGTCGGTTTCTCATGTTTTCAGTATAGCAGTGTGAAGCCAGCGGCTTGCAAAAACCGCTCCCGACTGTAGTCTCAGGAAAACGGTATGAAGGAGTTCCCATGAACAGCAAACGCATCTATAGCATCGCAGGAGGCCAGTGTGGCCGCGAGACCCTGCTCGCCATCCTCCGCGAGCATCCAGAGATTCGCTTCGTCTCTCTTGTGGCGATCGACCTTGCCGGCAACGACACCGACGAGCGTATCCCCATCCAGACTTTTGTCGCCGACATCGACGCGTTTCTGGCCGGAAAGGCTGTCCAGACCGACGGTTCGTCTGTCGTGCTGGGCGGCATGACCTCGCTGAACGATGCGCAGGTCGACCTTGCGCCAGACCTGACAGCCACCTGGTTCGTCGACTACAACGAGGAACACGTGGACCACGAGACCGATCTCCCGGTAGGGACACTGCGCATCCCGTCCTTTCTGGTACACCGCGGTGAGCGCATCGACTCGCGCTCTCTGCTTGCAGCCACAGTGGAGTATGCACGGGCAGAAATCCTGAAGCTTGTGCGCGACCATGCCTCGTCCCCACTGCTTGCTCACCTCGAGCCGGCGCGGCTCGCGGGCATCGAGTTCACCGTCGGGACGGAGCTGGAGTTCTGGGTCAAGACTCCGACCGATACGGCAAACGTCGAGGAACTCTCGGCAGCGCAGATGCTGCAGGAAAACTACTGGCAGCGCACGCGAGGTGTCGCCCGAACCGCTCTCGAACAGGCCGTGATGGCACTTGAAGCATATGGTCTGCACCCCGAGATGGGCCATAAGGAAGTTGGCGGCGTCAAGGCAGCCATCGGGGCCGGCGGCGAACTGACCCACGTCATGGAACAGATGGAGATCGACTGGCGATACGCCCCAGCGCTCCAGGCCGCGGACAATGAACTCCTTGCGCGCATCCTGGTGAAGGAAACGTTCCGCGCCAACGGCCTCAAGGTCACCTTCAAGGCCAAGCCCATCCCGGGCGTCGCAGGTTCCGGCGAACATACGCACCTGGGCGTCGCGGGCGTCCTGCCCAGCGGCAGGCGCATCAACCTCTTCGCACCCGTGGACATGCATGCCGACTTCCTGAGTGTGATCGGATACGGAGCGCTGATGGGGCTTCTTCGCAACTACGAGGTCGTCGGTCCGTTCATCTCTGCAAGCAACGATGCCTTCAACAGGCTCAAACCCGGTTTCGAAGCACCCGTCTGCATCGTCGCTGCACTGGGACTCGATCCCGCCACCCCATCACGCAACCGCACGGTCCTGGCAGGCCTGGTCCGAGACGTCGACAACCCGCGAGCAACGCGCTTCGAACTGCGGGCTCCCAACGCCTACACCAACACCTACCTTGCCGTAGCCGCGTCCATCCTCGCAATGCTTGACGGCATCAGGTGGGCGGTCGAGTCCGGCACGCCACCCGAAGCGCTCCTCGCGGAGATCTCCAAGAAGGCAGGTGAGCCCGGAAGCTACCTTGAGCAGGACCGGGCGTACCGGACGGAAGAAAACGTCTTCGAGAACTACTCACAGGAAGAGCGCGACCATCTCTTTGGCGTCCCTCCGGCCACCGTGTGGGAGAACATGCAGAATCTGGTGGCTTTTCCGGACCGCATTCGCGTTCTGACCGCAGGAAGTGGCCTGACACAACGCGTGATCAACGCTTTCCGCAGTGCAGCCACTGCTCGCTGGAAGCACGAACTGCTGGTGCGCATCATCCCCGAAGACCTGGACGCGGTACGGGCCTGTCAGCCACTCGACCTTGTCAGCGACCGGGCACAGGACCTGTGGAAGCGCATCGACACTCTGAGGCACGAGCTGGCCGACGACACGGTCGGCAATCCCGCCCTGTGCACCCGGCTGATGTCCGCGCTTTCCAGCAACTCTCTACAGGAAGCATCAAACCTTCAGCTCGTCCTCGCCGACCGCATGAACCATCTGCGGCAGCTGGAGGACGAATACCGCAAGCTCGTGTTCTAGCATGCAATCGGGCGGACCCGAAAGGTCCGCCCGATTGTTCATTCTGATCCAGAAGAGGCTCCTACTACTTCTCCACCGTCAGTTCACTGGTGCAATGTGGGCATCGAGTAGCGTCGATCGCGATCTCCGACTTGCAGAAAGGGCACTCCTTGGTCGTGGGTGTCGGGGGCGCGACCACGATCTTCTTCTCAGTCATCTCTCTCAACCTGTTCATCGCCCTCACCATGACGAAAATGACGAGCGAGATGAGGAAGAAGTCGATGACCGCGTTGAGAAACAGCCCGATATTGATAGTCGGCGCTCCGGCAGCTTGGGCCGTGTCGAATGTCGGATACTTCGTGCGTCCCAGATTGATGTAAAGGCTGGCGAAATTGACGCGCCCCAGCAGCAGACCGATCGGGGGCATCAGGATGTCACTGACAAGAGACGTGATGACCTTGCCGACAGCACCACCGATGATGATACCGATAGCCAGGTCGATCATGCTGCTCCTCAAGGCAAACTTCTTGAACTCATTCCACATGGGCTACCTCCACGTGTAGTATAACACCTGTCCCGCGGCACGTCATTCCCCCCCGAGTATTTCTTTCCAATACAAGGGGTGCTCCTCACGAGCATTTCTCTGTAATGCGAGTGGCGTTCCTCGGCGCAGGCGGGAATCCAGTTCTGCCCTTGTCTATGGGCTCCCGCCTTGCGGGCAAGACGGAGAACGGCCTTCGCGGGAACGCTCTCACACCATCTTGTTGGCGTCAGCAACATACCGCTTCAAATGGGGCACCGCCTTTCAACCGCAGAAACCGTGTCCGCGCTTATCGAGGCGGTGCTTGTAGAACTGCTTCAATTTGGCCGCGGTCTTTCAACCGCGGCAACGTGAGTATCCTGACTACTGTGCTACTTGTTGACCCTTGTTCTCACCCAATTGCCTGTTCTTCTGAGCTATCTTTGCAGGGGCTAGAATCAATATTGGCAGAATGATAAGCACAATAGCAATGTATCCAAAGAATCCATACCCCTTCTTAACTATCGTAACAATTCCAACGTTTGATATTACATAGGTTATAACCAGCCAGGCTAGAACCCAGATTCTAAGTCTGACTTTCTCATCTCCCCACCGACCCTTAGCGCCTGCACCGTATCTTGTCCATCTCTTTGCGCTTGAATAGATCACAGATACAGCAGTAGTAATCAGAGCTAAAAGCAGCATAAGAGAATAGAGATATGTAAAGATTGGTGCCATCTCGTGCACGATAGTAATAGTTGGTGTAGCGTCTGTTAGAACTGCTGGGTAATTTCCAGAAATCGTAAAGACCATAAGAGTCAGCATAATACCACTTAGAAGAAAGCTAATGATGCCGGCACCGATGGTGTCTTTGTGTGTTTTTAAGATGCTGCCTCCATTAATATAGGAGCCGATAAGCGTTGACTGAAAACCTGCATAAACTAGCATAGACAAGAAGGGACTTACGAAAAACGTAGGTCCAAACAGAGGTTTGTAGGGGATATTGGCAAAATTACCCACAACCTGAGGTAGCCTGAAAATGATAAGAAGAACGATGACGCTTATGATACCAAGGGACATCCAGGCAGAACTCGCGAGTACAGTTTTAAGCCCAAATGATGCAATGACGTACACAATGACTGCGGCAATAAGATAACCCAGATACAAGGAGATCTTGAAACCGAGAAGCCCTCCCAGGGCACTGGACATGCCTGCGAGTGCCGCTCCTGCTGCTAACACGACCATACACGAAAAGACGATATCATACAAAACCATAAATACTCTACCAAAACGCCCGAAGAATTTCTCAAAAAAGTCCTTATAATCAGAAATGCCATAAAGTCGTTGGAACTCCCAGGCAAAGTACAAGACGGTCGACAGAAGCGCCATGGATATCAATGGGAGATAAAGACCGAGTTTTCCAAATTTCACGAAGTATTGGACTTCCTGCGTACCCAGTGCAAAACCGCCGCCCACGTGGGTTGTAAAGGCTAGGGCACCAACTTCAAAAGCCAGCAGTATTCCTAGACTTTTTGCTTTCTCATTCATACTTTGCTCCCTTTGAATGATTTTTAATTTTTAAAGCATTTACCTTAACACTCACTATTCGAGGTCAAAGATCTTTCCTGGATTGAGGATGCCATTTGGATCAAAAACCTTCTTTATTCCTCTCATCATAGATATTGTGTAGTCACCTAAGCTTTCCCCCAGAATATGCTTCTTTACGAAACCTATGCCATGTTCACCGGAAACCGTGCCTCCCATGTGAGATCCAAGCAGACAAATCTCTTCATAGAGTTTGTCTGAAACTTCAATCCATTCTTTGTCTGACCGGTTTGGCATAATATCCATGACCAAGGGATGCAGATTCCCATCGCCAATATGGCCCACGAATGATACCTGAAGGCCCGGATACTTCTCAATGATTTCTTGTGTCCTTCGAATGAAGTCTGCAGTCACTGAACGAGGGACAACGACATCGCCTGTCAAGACATGAGGCCAATTGTCAAGTATTACAGCAGGCACGTTTATCCTTATGTTCCACACTTTCTCCGACTCAGTTCTTGTAGAGGCCACAAAGACATCGAGCGCGCCCATCTCAAGACATGCAGTGCCGGCCTTTTCAGCAAGTTCATCCAGTTCATCCTGGGTCTTGCCTTCCAGGGTAAACAGTAGATAGGCTTGAGCTTTATCCTGGGCTGGAAGCGCCGGGAGGTTGAGGTGTTCTGTAGTAGTCTTTACTCCGAGGATGTCCATGAACTCCATTGATACAGGATATACTTTGGTGGTTCGTATGACGCCGCTGGATGCTTTCACCGCATCATCAAAGCTTCCGAATGGGACCAGCAAGTCAACTGTCGCATTTGGGGCAGGTATGAGATTGATGATGACCTTTGTCATAATACCGAGCGTACCTTCAGAGCCGATCATGAGCTGAAGCAAGCTGTACCCACTGGTTTCCTTGCGTCTCTTGCCGCCCAGCACAAGCTTCTCGCCCGTGGGCGAAATACACTCCAGACCCAGCACATGACTCCGTGTGCTCCCGTATTTGATGACCTTGGATCCTCCTGCATTTGTTGCGACGTTGCTGCTAATATAGCTTGTCTCAGTACTCATGGGATACCCTGCGTAGAGAAGACCCTTTTCTGCAACAGCCTTGCAGAGATCATTGGTGATGACGGCAGGCTCGCAGACTGCCACCATGTTGTCCTCATCTATTTCAAGGATCCTGTTCATCTTCTCCAGAGAAAGAACGATGCCTCCATACAGTGGAACGGCGGCACCTGCAAGTCCAGAACCCGCCCCTCTTGGTGTAACAGGGATATGCTCTGTATTCGCAAGTTTCATCAGCTGTACGATTTGATCTTCGTTCTCGGCCTTAACGACAACTTCTGGCATATGCGAAAACTGTTTCCCTCCTTCATCATAGGCATACGACTCTATCTTCTCGGCTTCGGTCAGGACATTCTTCTCACCAAAGATCGTTCCCAACTTCCCCAGGGTTTCGGGGGTCACCTTGTTGTACTCCACGTCAACTTCCTCCTTTAACATTGGCTGTCTTGCGTTCCCTGAGTTTCTCGATCAGGACCGGCAAGAGTTCAAAGATGTCTCCTACGATCCCAAAATCACACACTCTGAAGATCCCGGCGTCTGGATCATTGTTGATGGCCACCACAACATCAGCAGAACTCA